>BNJS01000548.1_pt1:0-220000 | contig 321015 bp, 371 predicted proteins | sample 8540461 | NCBI WGS metagenome assembly BNJS01 (sample SAMD00202454, study PRJDB9452) | human saliva metagenome | isolation source: human saliva | place: Japan
AAAAAAACTTCTTGACAAAAACTTCTAAAAATGATAGAATGATAAAAGTGTTTAACAAACGCTTAAAAATGAAATTTAATAATGCGGGTGTAGTTTAGTGGTAAAACCTCAGTCTTCCAAACTGATGTTGTGAGTTCGATTCTCATCACCCGCTCCATTATTTTGAACATTGAAAACTAAACGAATTAAGTCAACGTTAATTCCAAAAAAGGACAGTTTTAAAAAGAAACTATAAAACTTTTTAATGAGCTAGTCAAGCTAACAAATTTATTTGGAGAGTTTGATCCTGGCTCAGGACGAACGCTGGCGGCGTGCCTAATACATGCAAGTCGAGCGAAGTTTTTCTGGTGCTTGCACTAGAAAAACTTAGCGGCGAACGGGTGAGTAACACGTAAAGAACCTGCCTCATAGACTGGGACAACTATTGGAAACGATAGCTAATACCGGATAACAGCATTAACTGCATGGTTGATGTTTGAAAGTTGGTTATGCTAACACTATGAGATGGCTTTGCGGTGCATTAGCTAGTTGGTGGGGTAAAGGCCTACCAAGGCGACGATGCATAGCCGACCTGAGAGGGTGATCGGCCACACTGGGACTGAGACACGGCCCAGACTCCTACGGGAGGCAGCAGTAGGGAATCTTCCGCAATGGGCGAAAGCCTGACGGAGCAACGCCGCGTGAGTGAAGAAGGATTTCGGTTCGTAAAAGCTCTGTTGTTAGGGAAGAATGATTGTGTAGTAACTATACACAGTAGAGACGGTACCTAACCAGAAAGCCACGGCTAACTACGTGCCAGCAGCCGCGGTAATACGTAGGTGGCAAGCGTTGTCCGGAATTATTGGGCGTAAAGCGCGCGCAGGTGGTTTAATAAGTCTGATGTGAAAGCCCACGGCTCAACCGTGGAGGGTCATTGGAAACTGTTAAACTTGAGTGCAGGAGAGAAAAGTGGAATTCCTAGTGTAGCGGTGAAATGCGTAGAGATTAGGAGGAACACCAGTGGCGAAGGCGGCTTTTTGGCCTGTAACTGACACTGAGGCGCGAAAGCGTGGGGAGCAAACAGGATTAGATACCCTGGTAGTCCACGCCGTAAACGATGAGTGCTAAGTGTTGGTCTCATAAGAGATCAGTGCTGCAGCTAACGCATTAAGCACTCCGCCTGGGGAGTACGACCGCAAGGTTGAAACTCAAAGGAATTGACGGGGACCCGCACAAGCGGTGGAGCATGTGGTTTAATTCGAAGCAACGCGAAGAACCTTACCAAGTCTTGACATACTGTGAGGACACAAGAGATTGTGTTGTTCTGGCCTTTGGTTAGACACAGATACAGGTGGTGCATGGTTGTCGTCAGCTCGTGTCGTGAGATGTTGGGTTAAGTCCCGCAACGAGCGCAACCCTTATATCTAGTTGCCAGCAGTAAGATGGGGACTCTAGATCAGACTGCCAGTGATAAACTGGAGGAAGGTGGGGATGACGTCAAATCATCATGCCCCTTATGACTTGGGCTACACACGTGCTACAATGGATAGGAACAAAGAGAAGCGAGCTCGCGAGAGTAAGCAAACCTCATAAAACTATTCTCAGTTCGGATTGTAGTCTGCAACTCGACTACATGAAGCTGGAATCGCTAGTAATCGCGAATCAGAATGTCGCGGTGAATACGTTCCCGGGTCTTGTACACACCGCCCGTCACACCACGAGAGTTTGTAACACCCGAAGACGGTGGCCTAACCTTTAAGGAGGGAGCCGGTCACGGTGGGACAGATGATTGGGGTGAAGTCGTAACAAGGTAGCCGTATCGGAAGGTGCGGCTGGATCACCTCCTTTCTAAGGATAAGGAATACGTTGATAATTCGTTTAGTTTTGAGTGTTCAAGTAATACTCAAGCACAATGAAAAACTGAATATATATATTAGATCAAAAATAATTTTCTATTAAAGTAAGAAAACAGATTTACAAAACCGAGAAAAAAGTAAGTAAGTAAGTTGTAAAAACTTATTCACAAAGAGTTCAAGGAAAAGAACGAAGCGTAAAAGCTACACACGATTAAGTAGTAAAGGGCGCACGGAGGATGCCTTGGCACTAGGAGCCGAAGAAGGACGTGACAAACGACGAAATGCTACGGGGAGCTGTAAGTAAGCAAAGAGCCGTAGATATCCGAATGGGGGAACCCACCGCTTTTAAAAGGGCGGTACGCGAAAGCGAGGTAACGCAGGGAACTGAAACATCTAAGTACCTGTAGGAAGAGAAAGAAAAATCGATTTCCTAAGTAGCGGCGAGCGAAAAGGAAAGAGCCCAAACCAATGTGCTTGCATATTGGGGTTGTAGGACTCTCAACAAAGTGTATGACGAAGTATAGTAGAACTAGCTGGAAAGTTAGACCGTAGAAGGTAAAAGTCCTGTATACGAAATGCTAAGTTGGCGCGAGAGAGCACCTGAGTACGGCGGAACACGAGGAATTCCGTCGGAATCTACCAGGACCATCTGGTAAGGCTAAATACTACCTAGTGACCGATAGTGAACCAGTACCGTGAGGGAAAGGTGAAAAGAACCCCGGGAGGGGAGTGAAAGAGAACCTGAAACCGTGTGCTTACAAGTAGTCAGAGCCCCATTGAGGGTGATGGCGTGCCTTTTGTAGAATGAACCGGCGAGTTACTTTATCATGCGAGGTTAAGTGGAAGACATGGAGCCGAAGCGAAAGCGAGTCTTAATAGGGCGAAATAGTATGATGGAGTAGACCCGAAACCAAGTGATCTACCCATGGCCAGGTTGAAGTTTAGGTAACACTGAATGGAGGACCGAACCAGGACACGTTGAAAAGTGTTTGGATGAGCTGTGGGTAGCGGAGAAATTCCAATCGAACTTGGAAATAGCTGGTTCTCTCCGAAATAGCTTTAGGGCTAGCCTCGTTGTGAGTTTACTGGAGGTAGAGCACTGTTTGGACTAGGGGCCCATCCCGGGTTACCGAATTCAGACAAACTCCGAATGCCAGATAAATATCAACAGGGAGTCAGACTGCGGGTGATAAGGTTCGTAGTCGAAAGGAAACAGCCCAGACCGCCAGCTAAGGTCCCAAATTGTATGTTAAGTGGAAAAAGGATGTGATGATGCACAGACAACCAGGATGTTGGCTTAGAAGCAGCCACCATTTAAAGAGTGCGTAATAGCTCACTGGTCGAGTGACATCGCGCCGAAAATGTACCGGGGCTAAACATACAACCGAAGCTGCGGATATAACTAATGTTATATGGTAGGAGAGCGTTCTAACATCGTAGAAGCCGAGCTGTAAGGCGAGGTGGAGAGGTTAGAAGTGAGAATGCCGGTGTGAGTAGCGAAAGATAGGTGAGAATCCTATCCACCGAAAGACTAAGGTTTCCAGAGGAAGGCTCGTCCGCTCTGGGTAAGTCGGGACCCTAAGGTGAAGCCGAATGGTGAAGCCGATGGACAACAGGTAGAAATTCCTGTACCACCAAATATCGATTGAGAGAAGTGGGGACAGAGGAGGCTAATTGATCGTCCTGATGGAATAGGACGTCTAAGCACAAAGGTTGAGTAGTAGGCAAATCCGCTGCTCATAAGACTGAAGTGTGATGGGGAGCGAAATAAAGTAGCGAAGTCAATGAAGCCAAACTCTCAAGAAAAGCCGCTATCGAGATAAGAGGTGCCCGTACCGCAAACCGACACAGGTAGTTGGGAAGAGAATTCTAAGGTGAGCGAGAGAACCATCGTTAAGGAACTCGGCAAAAATGACCCCGTAACTTCGGGAGAAGGGGTGCCTACGAGAGTAGGCCGCAGTGAATAGGCCCAAGCGACTGTTTAACAAAAACACAGGTCTCTGCAAAACCGAAAGGTGAAGTATAGGGGCTGACGCCTGCCCGGTGCTGGAAGGTTAAGAGGAGTGCTTAGCGAAAGCGAAGGTATGAATTGAAGCCCCAGTAAACGGCGGCCGTAACTATAACGGTCCTAAGGTAGCGAAATTCCTTGTCGGGTAAGTTCCGACCCGCACGAAAGGCGTAACGATTTGGGTACTGTCTCAACGATGGACTCGGTGAAATCATAGTACCTGTGAAGATGCAGGTTACCCGCGACAGGACGGAAAGACCCCATGGAGCTTTACTGTAGCTTGATATTGAATTTTGATGCAGTATGTACAGGATAGGTAGGAGCCTAGGAATCATGCACGCCAGTGTATGAGGAGGCGTTGTTGGGATACTACCCTTGCTGTATTGAAATTCTAACCCTCGGCATAGAAAACCGGGAGACAGTGTCAGGTGGGCAGTTTGACTGGGGCGGTCGCCTCCCAAAAGAGTAACGGAGGCGTTCAAAGGTTCCCTCAGAATGGTTGGAAATCATTTGCAGAGTGTAAAAGGCATAAGGGAGCTTGACTGTGAGACATACAAGTCGAGCAGGTGCGAAAGCAGGACTTAGTGATCCGGTGGTTCCGCATGGAAGGGCCATCGCTCAACGGATAAAAGCTACCCTGGGGATAACAGGCTTATCTCCCCCAAGAGTCCACATCGACGGGGAGGTTTGGCACCTCGATGTCGGCTCATCGCATCCTGGGGCTGTAGTCGGTCCCAAGGGTTGGGCTGTTCGCCCATTAAAGCGGTACGCGAGCTGGGTTCAGAACGTCGTGAGACAGTTCGGTCCCTATCCGTCGTGGGCGTAGGAAATTTGAGAGGAGCTGTCCTTAGTACGAGAGGACCGGGATGGACGTATCAATGGTGTACCAGTTGTCATGCCAGTGGCATAGCTGGGTAGCTAAATACGGAAGGGATAAGAGCTGAAAGCATCTAAGCATGAAGCCCCCCTCGAGATGAGATTTCCCACGGATATTAAGACCCCTTGAAGACGACAAGGAGAATAGGTTAGGAGTGTAAGCGCGGTAACGTGTTCAGCTGACTAATACTAATAGGTCGAGGACTTAATCAAGTGAAAGTTCTTTGGAAGTAACTGTTGACAAAAAAAGAAATGATGATATAATATGTATATGAAGTTTTCGTCTGGTGGCGATAGCGAAGAGGACACACCTGTACCCATACCGAACACAGAAGTTAAGCTCTTTAGCGTCGAATGTAGTTGGGCTTACGCCCTGTGAGACTAGAACGTTGCCAGGCAACAGTGAGAGCCTTCCTTTTGGAAGGTTCTTTTTTTATTTTATTAATAAAGTATTCAAATATCAGTAATTTTATAAATTATTAAAGATACTCTACATTTTAAATAGGGCATCTTTAGTTATTATTATTTTTTAGTTCTATGGATATATGGTTTTCTTTCTGCTGGTTTAATCTCACCCATAATAGAATATACGTTATTATCTGTAGCTAATAGGGCATGTCCACAAGGTGCCTCAAAAGGAATTTCTCCTAATTGATACCAACGATTTTCTTTTAAGTTGTATACTAATTCTTTTTTATTCCATTTATAGTCACTTACAGGGCGTCTGAAGTATGCATCACGGTATTTTGCGTGATCTTCACCTTGTAATGTCGTTAAGTTAAATACTGCATCTTTCCAAACATCTTTATTGAAACCACCTATTACTAGAAGTTTATGGTCGTTTAACGGAGCCCAATCAGCACCTAATAGAGATATTTCTTCATTATCGATTACTACATCAGCTAGTTTAGTCCATTCTTTTGTTTCTAAGTTAAGTTTAAAGCCATCGTTATAAGTTTCACTAGCACCACCACCATATACATAAAGTTCATTATTGTATACGTAGCTTACAGCTTGATTACGTAATTTCCCAGGAAATTCTGAGAATACTTCAAATTTCTTAGTTGCTAAGTCATATGCATAAAGTTCATTATTATTTGATCCGTTAATAGATCCGACACCGAAGTATAGTTTATTGTCGTGGACTTTTGCGATAACATTTTCTACAGTAAGTGGAAGAGTGTCGACTACTTCAACTTTTAATTTATTATCGACAACAGTGAATGCTAAAATTTCTGATGATGTTTCAGTTTTATTCGCAATATAGTATAAAGTATCGTCATATACTGCACTTGGCCCATATGCTAAAGGATAGTCAAATTGAATTTGATCTAATAAAGTTACTCCGTCAGCTGTTTCTTCATATAGATAGATGTCTTTATGATTTACTTTAACTCCACCATCTACAGGAAGTCCTCCAGGAAAGTTAGCACCACCACCGAAAATCAATTTATTTCCGATAACTCCTTTAACTAATCCTGCAGTCCCAATATTCTTTTCATAGCCTTTTTGAGCCGCTACAGTAGCTATATTTGTCCATTTTAATTCAGTACCCATCATAGTACCTCCCTATTTTAAAATTCAAAATCAAACGCTTACATTGATGTATTTATTTTAGTGGGAGGATTCGACTTAGTATGAAGGGTTAGTCGAGAGTCACTCCCACTTTATTAATTATTTAAAATCTGCTTCTTTATCTACCAGTACATAAACACTTGGATGATTTTTTAGAACAGTACAAGGAATATTTTCAGTTATTTCTTCACCTTCTATTAAACTTTTTATCGCTTGTTGTTTTGTTTTTCCAAATGCTAATAAGATAATATGTTTTGCGCGCATAATATCTTTAATTCCCATTGTTACAGCTTGTTTTGGTACTAGGTTAATATCGTTATTAAAGAATCTAGAGTTTGCTTCGATTGTTTCTTGTTTTAAATCAACAACGTGAACTCCAGCTTCAAATGATGTTCCTGGTTCATTAAAACCAATGTGTCCATTAGATCCAACACCAAGGATTTGGACATCGATTTGTGTGTTATTTAGCTCTTCTTGATATGATTTAAGAGCTTTTTCTAAGTCTGCTGCACTAGCATCAGGAACGTGTGTATTATCTTTATTTATATCCACATGATCGAATAAATTAGTGTCCATAAATTTATGGTAACTTTCCGGGTGATCATAGCTAATTCCAACATACTCATCTAAGTTATAAGATTTAATATTTTTATAGCTGAAGTTGCCAGCTTTATAGTCAGCGATCATTTCTTCGTATAAATCTGTTGGAGTTGATCCAGTCGCAAGACCCTAATGTAGAATTTTTCATCGATTAAACTTCTAATAATTTTATATGCTTCTTGTGAAGCTTCTTTTTTTAGAATTAAAAAAACTAAATATTTCATATTATTACTCCTTATTTATTAATCTTCTTTTTTTATAAACTTCTTTACCGCGTGCAAATGTTGTCAGTACTTCATAGTCAGGACTAATAACAACAAGGTCAGCGTCGTAACCTACTTTAAGTTTACCTTTACGATCGGCAAAACCTAACATTTCAGCAGGATTTTTTGTACAAGAGTTAATTGCTGCATCAACAGGAACTAAAGCATCTTCTATTAAGACGCGAAGACCATCGATAACTCTAAGTGTAGAACCAGCTAAACGGCCATCATCACGGTGTGCACTACCATCTTCATATATTTCCATATTTTCTCCTCCGAAGATGTAAGAACCACGACCACACCCTTTAGCACATAATGAATCTGTAATCATAATTCCATGATCGCGCCCTTTTGCTGTGAAGTATGTATTTAGCGCATCTGTAGTAGAGTGAATACCGTCGCAAATAATCTCTCCATATGCATCGCGAGCGCGTAGAGCAAACCCTACTTGGCCGCCATCGCGGTGATGGAAACCTACCATACCGTTATAAACGTGAGTTTGAGATGATGCACCGTTAGCGAACGCTAAATAACTTTCTTTATAGTTACAAGCAGAGTGACCTAAACTTACACGGATACCTTGACTTACTAAATATTTAGTAAGTTTATAATCAATATCTTTTTCACACGCGATAGTAATAAGCCTAATTAGATTTTTACTAGCTACTTGGAATTTTTTAAATTGTTTAACACTTGGTGTTTGAATACAACTTAATGGTTGAGCACCACGTTTTTCTACATCAAGATAAGGACCTTCGAAGTGAATTCCTAAGATTTCAGCTCCTTCATAACCTTCTTCATATACTTTCGCAACATTAGCTACAGCTTTTAGAAGAACTTCTTCAGTTTGTGTAATTGTAGTAGGTAAGAATGATGTTACACCTTCAGAAACGACATTTTTTGTCCAATTACGAAGTCCTTCTTCATTAACATCATTAGTATCGTAACCGTAAGCACCATGTGTATGAACATCTATAAATCCAGGTAAAACACGGTTAGTTCCAAAATCATAATCTACTTTATCGAATGCATCATAGTCATAAACGGCAGTTATTTTTTTATCTTCTATTTCTAAAATAAGAGGAAGAAATTGTCCGCTTGACCAAACTTTTTTACTTTTTATTAACATAATAGCACCCCTTTATTCATAAAAAAATCTATCTTTTAAATTTAATGTGTTAAATTTCGTTAACTTAATTTTTAACACTTTTTAAATAGGTTTGTAAAAGTGTTAAAGTAAAAGTTTTTCAAAATTAATTTAAAGGTATTTTTTTGATATTTTTTTATAGGATAATAAGTGGGTGTTGTTTAAATTAAATAATTTAAGGTGTTATATTGATGTGAAAGAGGAAAAAGGTAGTGTATACATGATTTCGACTATTTCATTAAAAATAAATTATATAAGATACTTACTATTGACTTTCTTCATAAGAGGAATATAATAATATGTGAGAATTATATTACTAATTTTATAGAAGTGATATAATTTCAATTATTTTATAAGAGGGTATAAAAATGGATAAATCAAGATTGACTTTTCTTGGTGTAATAATAACAATAGGAATAATATTTGGGGATATAGGAACCTCAGTGCTTTATGTTATGAAATCATTCGTCCGTAGTAGTGATGCTATGATGAATGAAAATCTCGTATTAGGATTTGTGAGTTTAATATTTTGGGTAATGACCTTACAAACAACGACTAAATATGTGATGATAGCATTAAAGGCTGATAACCACGGTGAAGGTGGAGTATTCTCATTATTTGCTTTAATAAAAAATAAAACTAAACGAGGTGTGGTACTCTTAGCTATGATAGGCGGAGCGACACTACTTGCGGATGGAATAATAACACCAGCAATTACAGTGACATCGGCAGTTGAGGGATTGCATGATATAATCCCAGCTATAAACACAAATGATGTAATAATTTTAGTATTGATAATTTTTATCTTTATTTTTTCATTTCAAAGATTTGGAACAAAAAAGATAGGATCGCTATTTGGTCCTATAATGAGTTTATGGTTTTTATCTCTATTTTTCTGGGGAATAAAATCAATAAGTACTAGACCAGAAATATTAAAAGCTATTAATCCAAAATATGCGCTTAATCTATTAATTACCTACCCAGGAGTATTCGTCTTATTAGGGGCGGTTTTTATGTGTATCGGGTGCAGAGGATTTATATGTGGACTTAGGTCACTGTGGACGAAAAAATGTTAGAATGGCTTGGTTTGCGGTTAAAGTATGTTTACTGGCTAATTATTTCGGTCAAGCAGCGTATTTATTATCGACAAATTACAGTTCAGAAAAAAATCCATTCTTTGCGATAGTTCCAGAAAGTTTTGTAGTATTTCAAGTAATACTAGCAACATTAGCTGCGATAATAGCGAGTCAAAGTTTAATAACAGGATCTTTCACATTAATCTCAGAGGCGATAAAATTAAACCTATTCCCAAAATTAATAATAAAATATCCAACGGAATTAAAAGGACAGGTTTATGTATCTGCGGTTAATATAATACTCTTTATCTGCAGTAGCTGTGTAGTAATATTCTTTAGAACGAGTAGTAATATGGAAGCGGCGTATGGTTTAAGTATTAGTATAACAATGTTTGTAACTACATTATTATTAAGTATTTACTTGTATAAAGTAAAAAAAGTAAAAAAACTCTTTGCTGTAATCTTCTTAATATTTTTTTCGGAATAGAAGAATTATTCTTCTTATATGCGAATAGTTTAAAATTTGTAAATGGTGGGTACATTACAGTATTCATAGCATTACTAATATTTATAATTATGTTTATCTGGTATAGAGGAACAGAGATAAAAAGAGAGAAAGTCAATATTTAACTGTGAAAAATTATACGAAAACAATTACTTCAGTTAAGTATGGATAAAAGTGTACCAAAAATATGCAACAAACTTAGTATATTTAACAGGTGCGAAAAGAGAAGAAGATGTAGATTATGCGGTATTGTATTCTATATTAAACAAACAACCGAAAAGGGCGAATGTCTACTTTTTCGTACATATTAACGTTATAGATAAACCTTATAAACGAGAGTATAAGGTTACAAAATTTAGTGATAAGAAAATACTTAAGATCACCTTTAACTTAGGGTTTAGAGAACATCAAAGGGTAAATATGTTTATGCATCAAGTAATAGATGATTTGTTGATGAATAAAGAATTAGAACTACAACCTACTAAGTATAACTTAAGAGGAAAAGCTGAGACAGTCGGAGACTTTAGATTTGTACTAATAGAAGAAGTACTAGGTAATAGTAATGGTTTATCATCATTTGATAACTTCATTATGGGACTGAGATTAAAACTGAAAAAAATAACGGTAACTCCAGAGAAATGGTTCGGATTAGACACTAGTGTTATAACGAAAGAAGCGGTACCGTTAAATGTAGTACAAACTAAAGTAAAAAGATTAACAAGAATTCAATAATAAAAATCAGACTTAGAGTAAGAAAATGTAAAATAGAATTACATTACTTATGAAGAGTCTGATTTTTTGTTTTACTTTTGGGTTAGTCTTGAAAAAGGAATATTGTTAATAATTTTTCTTCTAATTTTCTAAATTCATCCCTAGTATGCTGTGGTAGTGAACGTCCGTAATCCATCATAAGCACGATATCTTTAAACGCAGCTTTAGGAATAGCTAAACGATCTATGTCTTCAATACCGACATTTAGATTTATATCTTCTATATGATTTGCTTTTAGTTTTTCAACGAAATCTGGTTCTGCGACAAATGGAGAAGATAAACCAATCATATCAGCATGTAAAATTGCAGCTTCACATTTTTCTACAGTGTTGATACCACCTGATGCGATTAATGGTATTCTTCCATTTAAGTGTTCATAGACTACTTCGTTAATAAGTCTTCCATGGTGTGGACCTTCTGCTCGTACTGTATTTAAATAAATGTTTTGCCCCCAACTTGCGATTGCCATATATGATAGTGGAACTCTTTCTAATAACCAGTCTGTAAGTTGATTAAATTCTTCAACTGTATAACCGACTTCTTCACCACGAGTTTCTTCAGGGGTTGCACGATAACCAAAGATGAAATCTTTTGGTGCTTCTTTTTTTATTACTTCGTATACTTCTTCAAAAACTTCAAGGATGAAACGTGAACGGTTTTCTAACGTATCTACTCCGTATTCATCGTGGCGTTCATTTGAGAAGGTAGAAAAGAATGTTTGTAGTAAAAGACGTTGTGCACTAGATATTTCGATACCATCAAAACCAGCTGCGATAGCACGGCTTGCAGCACGCTTATAATCTTCTTTTATTTTTTGTATATCTTCTATAGAAAGGGGATGAACGATATGTTCGACAGGAGAGTTAAGTTCCATATAGCTAGGTCCTACAGCGCGTTTGTTAGTAGTAACGTAGTGATTAGCAAAGCGTCCAGCGTGAGTTAGTTGAAGGATAGCTTTTGCTCCACCAGAGCTCATAGCTTCTGCCATTTTCTTTAAACCAGGAATACACGCATCATCATGAACGCTAAAACCATATTCAAAAAGTTGTCCTTCAAGATTTATATAGGCAGCGCCGGTAATTTGTAAGGGTGCTGTATTTTTTCGTCTTTTTGCGTAAAGAAGATCTTCTTCTGTAATGAAGCCTTCTGCTGTAGATGAGTTTGTAGTCATAGGAGAAAGAACAAAACGATTTTCAAGTTCTATTCCATTAGCTAGTTTGACAGGTGTTAATAATTTTGATTCCATAAAAAATACCTCTTTAAGTAATGTAAATAACATACAACTATACCAAAAAAATATACAACAATAAAAAAATAATATAGAAAAATAAACTGCTGATATTATCTAAAAATTATGTAAATTAAAGGTAGATTCAGTAGATTAAGTTACCATAATTTTTTTATAAAAAAATTTAAAGTAGTGGTGCTAGGTATGTGTACTTTTTGCTGAAAATATGATATAATAAGTTCGTAATTTCAGAAAAAGGTTTTCTTATAATTTATTATATCAGATTATTAAGTATATAAAAAGGTAAAAATAAATTGAAGAGTGTGAAATAAAATACTAAAAAGAAGAAAATAGATATTTGAAGTTATATAAAATAAGATAAAATATAAGAGGATAATACTATGAAACTTAGTATTTTAGATTATGCTATTGTAGATGAAGGGAAAACTGCATTAGAGGCTATAGAAGAAAGTACGGAGCTAGCTCGTTTAGCAGAAAAGTTGGGCTATAGTCGTTTTTGGATGGCTGAACATCATCAGGTACCAGCGCTTGCGAGCAGTAGCCCAGAACTACTTATGTTGCACCTTTTGCAAAATACAGAAAAAATACAAATAGGTTCAGGTGGAATAATGATTCCTCATTATACACCATATAAAATTAGCGAATGGATAAAACTTCTTAGTGCTTTGTATCCAAATAGGGTGAATCTAGGTATAGGTAATAATCCTGGAACTAAAGTAGTTCAAAAACTGATGGATACTACACCGATAACACGAGATGAATACAATGAAAGTTGTACGAAATTACTGGAGCTTCTTATGGGAAATGAAATATTAGTGCAACCACCAGAAGCAAAGGTTGGTCCAATGTGGCTACTATCAACTAGTGAGAAAAGTGCGAATCTAGCTGCAGAGTTAGGTCAAAACTATGTATATGGTCTATTCTTTAATCAAGCTGTAGACTATATAGAAACAGCAAAAAGATGTTTACAAACTTATCGTACTAAGATGCATGAACAACAAAAAACACCACAAGATGTGGTTGCCGTGTTTATTGCGATAGGGGAAGATGAGCAAGAGGCAAAAAGCTTGGTACGTTGTTTAGATGTATGGCTTCTTGGTAAGAAAGAATTTACAGAATTTGAAAGATTCCCTAGTATAAATACAGCAAAAGAGTATGAAATTGCTGAAATTGATAAAGAAAAAGTAGAAAAGAATAGAACACGTTTAGTTTGGGGGACAAAGGATGTTGTAGTAGAAAAACTTAGATCTTTAGCTATAGAATTAGAGTTAAAAGAACTTATGTGTATACCTTTAGTACCAACTATAGAAAGAAGAAAAAATATTATTGAGGTTTTAGCAAAAGAGCTAATGGAAAAAGAGGGGAAAAATTAATGACTTGGAAGGCGATAGAGTTAGAAGAAAACAATGCCGAAAAATTAGCACAGTTAATAGAAGAAGCTGAGGCGATAGTCATAGGAATAGGAGCTGGAATGTCAGCTGCGGATGGATTTACCTACATAGGAGAGAGATTTACGAGTAATTTCAAAGACTTTGTGGAAAAATATAAGTTTTTAGATATGTTACAGGCGAGTCTATTTGATTTTCCTAGTTCACAAGAATATTGGGCATTTCAAAGTCGTTTTGTCTTATTAAATTACTTTGATCAACCTGTCGGAGCGAGTTACGTAGTCTTAAAAAACATTCTAAAGGATAAAAATTATCACATTATTACGACAAATGCGGATAATGCCTTCGATGTTGCTGGTTACGATATGGATAAGGTATTCCATATTCAAGGGAAGTACGGACTTATGCAGTGCAGTAAACATTGCCATGCGAAGACATATCAAGATGAAGCTTTAATGCGTAGATTGGCTGTTGAGCAAGAAAATATGGAAGTTGACTACAGGTCTATTCCATTATGTCCGGAATGTGGTGCGCCACTTGAAGTTAATAAACGTAACGCTGAAAAGGGAATGGTAGAAGATCCAATCTTTTTCGAACATCTAGATAAGTACAATGAATTTTTAGAAAAAAATCGTGATAAGAAAACATTGTTTATAGAAATAGGAGTAGGATTTACGACACCGCAGTTTATAAAATATCCATTTTATAGAGAGTTAGATAAAAAAATCAAAAAGCGTTGATGATTACTATGAATCAGAAGAAATATCAATTCCCAGAAAGAATTGCTTCTAGGGTGTTATGGTTTTAATCAGAATAGTAAAGAGTTAACGCTAGATGTGGAAGAGTTGTTGAAGAAAAATTGCTGAGAAAAGTTACAAACTACTCTTTAAATAAAATTATATTAGCTAAAAAATACATTTAAAAAAATTAACAAATAAAGGAGAATAAATTATGTATTTAATAGAACCAATTAGAAACGGAAAATATTTACCAGATGGAGCGCTAGTAATGGCGATGCAAGTTTACGTGCTTAACAATATCGATATCGATGAAACTGTAATCTTCCCATATTACTGTGAACCAAAAGTAGAAATCGGATTATTCCAAAATGCTGAAACTGAAGTAAACCATGACTATATGAAAGAAAAAGATATCATCTTAGTACGTCGTGATACAGGTGGTGGTGCTGTGTACGTTGATAACGGTGCTGTTAACGTATGTTTCTTAATGCCAGGGGATACTGATGTGTACGGAAACTACAAAAAATTCTATCAACCAGCAGTAGATGTACTTCACAGCTTAGGAGCTACAGAAGTTGAACAAAGAGGACGTAACGATTTAACTGCTCGTGGTAAGAAAGTAAGTGGAGCTGCGATGACATTAGTACGTGGTAAAATCTACGGAGGATATTCATTACTTTTAGATGTAAACTATGAAGCGATGGTTAATGCTTTAACACCAAACCGTAAAAAAATCGAATCAAAAGGTATTGAATCAGTAAGAGCGCGTGTAATGGGTATGCGTGAACTATTAAAACCTGAATACCAAAATGTAACAATTGATGAATTTAAAAACTTAATCATCTGTGGATTAATGGGAATTGAAGACATCAAAGATGCGAAGAGATATGAGCTAACTGATGAAGACTGGGCTGCAATTGAGAAATTAGCAGATGAAAAATACCGTAACTGGGATTGGAACTACGGAAAATCACCACGTTATAACTACAACCGTGATTCTCACCTTGCGATCGGAACAGTTGATTTCAGCTTAGAAGTTGAAGAAGGACGTATCACGAAAGCGAAAATCTACGGAGACTTCTTCGGTAAAGGTAACGTACGCGATGTAGAAGAAAAACTTATCGGAGTAAGGGTAAAGAAGAAGACTTACTAGAAGCTCTAGGAAGTATTGATTTAGCATTCTACTTTGGAAATGTAGAAGCGAAAGAATTAGTAGACTTAATCTTAAGCTAGTTTTACAAACTATGTAAAAGAGGTGTGAGTTTATGGAAAAATTATTAACTCCCATAAAACTAGCAAACGGTGTGCAGTTAGAAAATAGGTTTGTGCTATCGCCGATGACGACTAATTCTTCTACAAAAGATGGAATTATCACAAAAGAAGACTTAGATTATGCGTTAAGACGAGCTAAGTCAGCTCCATTACAGGTAACAGGGGCGGCTTATGTCGATGTTGATGGGCAATTGTTCGAGTTTGGTTTTGGCGCACATGATGATAGCTGTATTCCAGGGCTTACTAAGATGGCGGGCGCTATGCAAGATGCTGGAGCGAGAGCTATTTTACAACTAACTTATTCAGGTGCGGGTGCTAATTACTATGGAGTACATCATAAAGTTTATGGTCCAAGTAAATTGAAATTGCACCTTCCATTTGAACATGAGGTAGAAGAGTTGTCTCATGAAATGATCAATGAGATTAAACAAAAATACAAAGATGCTACGAGAAGAGCGATATGCGCAGGCTTTGCAGGGATAGAAATATCTACAGCTCAAAAACTAATGCTACAGACGTTTTTCTCAACGGTATCGAATAAACGCCATGATAAGTATGGTGTAGATTCACTAGAAAATAGAGCTAGATTTATACTCGAAGTTTTTGAAGCGGTGTATGAAGTTATAAAAAATGAAGCACCTAAGGATTTTATTTTAGGATATAGAGCAACTCCGGAAGAAACACGTGGTGCAATAATAGGTTACACTGTGGAAGAATTTAACCAACTTACAGATTGGATACTAGAAAGAGTGCCGTTGTCTTATATTGCGATAGCGAGTTGGGGACAAAATATTTATCTAAATAAAGTTCGTGCTGAAGGAGCCAACGAAGGTCGTTTGATAAATGAAGTAGTCCATGAACACCTAGCGGGGCGTGTTCCTTTGATGGCGACTGGTGGAATTAATAGTATAGAAAAAAGCCGTGAAGCTATTATGCATGCTGAGATGATTGGAGTATCTAGTGTTTTTGTTGCTGAACCAGATTTTGTAGCTAAATTTCGAGAAAATCGAGAGGAAGATATTAATCTAAATGTAGGTGTGGAAGATATCGAAAGTTTAGCTATTCCGAAAGCTGCATTTAAAGATATTGTGCTTATGATGGATTATGGTAAGAGTTTGCCACAACATACGAGAGATGAATTTAGAAAATTAGAAGAAAATTACTAAGTAGACTGTTATAATTTATAGAGCGAAGAAATTATAAATATAGTAGACTATTAAGGCGAAGCGGCTACTATTATAAGTTGAACTTGAATAATAGTAGCTGTTTATGTTGTAGTGTGAAAAAATGAGGAGTGCTTATGTATTTAATAGAGCCGATAAGAAATGGACAATATATTTACGATGGAGCGGTAGCTTTAGCGATACAGGTTCATGTGCTTAATAAGTTGAATTTGGACGAGGATATAATATTTCCTTATTGTTGCAAACCAAAGGTACAGATTGGTCTTTTCCAAAATGCCGAAAAAGAGATTAATCATGAGTACATGAAATCTCATGGCATAACCCTTGTTAGACGTGATACAGGCGGGGGAACAGTGTTTTTGGATGAAGGAGCTGTAAATATCTGTCTTATTATGAATGGTGATAGTAATGTTTATGGTAACTTCAAAAAATTCTATGAACCTGCGGTAAATATATTACATGATCTTGGTGTGAGTAAGGTAGAACAAACAGGTCGAAACGACCTTGTTGTTGATGGTAAGAAGGTTAGTGGAGCTGCGATGACTCTTGTTAATGGTAAGATTTATGGAGGATACACTCTGCTTTTAGATGTTAACTATGAAGCTATGGTCAATGTACTAACACCTAATCGTAAGAAAATTGAGTCGAAAGGTATAGATTCGGTAAGAAGTAGAGTTACAGGTCTTAGAGAATATTTAGATGAGGAATATAGAAATTTATCTGTAGTAGAGTTCAAAGACTTATACCTATGTCGCTTGTTTGGGTGTGAAAATCTCGAAGATATAAAACGCTATGAACTGGCAGAAGATGATTGGCGAGCGATTGACGAATTACTCGCTAAGAAATATCAAAACTGGGATTGGAACTACGGGAAATCACCACGCTATAATTACAATAGAGATGCTCGTCTTGGGATTGGGACTGTCGAGTTTAATCTGGAAGTAGAAGCGGGACGAATTATAAAAGCTAAGATTTATGGTGATTTTTTCGGAAAAGGTAATGTCGGTGATGTCGAGGAGAAACTAATCGGAGTAAGGGTAAAAGAAGAGGACTTGCTAGAAGTATTAGAAAGTATAGACTTAGCTCATTATTTCGGAAAAGTAGAAGCACAAGAATTTGTAGATTTGATATTGAGTTAAGAAATAATATCTAATTAAAAAGGTCAAGTGAGTATTAGCTTAGGTAATTTCTTGACATTAGAAGAATTATAATGTTAAAATATAGATAAGTGAATTGGATGAGTATATTCACATATAAACACGAAAAGCAACTGAATTGCCCTTCAGTTGCTTTTTTATATGTATTAGCGTACTTGTTTTAGTAGGATAATAAATATTCATACGTAAAGTGAACTACATATGTCGTACCTAAATAAGACTACTTGTTCTTGTTGTTTTTATCATTTAGGAAATAAAAAGTACTCTATAAATAAGAGGATGACTCCTACAAATAGTCCAACAAGAATTTGGATGAGTATATCAATCATATAAACACCTCCTTCTTTGGCAAGTAGCCTATCTTCATTATAATACCAATAATTTTTTAAAAGTAAAGGATAGTATTAATTAGTTTTTATTATACTAATCGAAAGTCAATATCACTTTTTATTATTATTTTTAGTTGATTTTTAATTTTATAAACTGTATAATATATCTTTGAGTAAAAATCGATGATGAAATAAGGTCATCGATACTTAGAAAAAATTATAAAATAAAGAAAGAGGTTGTAAAATGAAAAAATTAGCAAAAGCTTTATGGATTGAAAAAAGCGAAGGTGTATACATTATTGGACCAACTGCAGAATTACAAGATGATGTTGGTACTGTAGGATTTGTAGAATTCTCAAAAAAAGAAAAATTAGAAAAAGATGATGTTATCTTACGTTTAGAAGCATCAAAAACTGTATTAGACATCAACACTCCATTAGCAGGGGACGTTGTAGAATACAACAAAAAAGCTGAAGAAGAGCCAACAGTTTTAAACTCAGCTGATCCAAAAGAATCTTGGATTGTTAAATTAACAAACGTTGATGAAGCAGAATTCGACAAATTTGCAGAATATAAATAATTAATAAAAAAATAAGTGTATTATACAAAATTGGATTATCTCCGAAAAATAAGTGATAATACGCTTATTTTTATTGTTTTATAAAAAAATTAACTAAATAAAAAGATTAACTAAAAAAATTATTTAATACAATCATAATGAAAGAAAATGGAGAATTTCAATTTAGAAAATATAAAAATATATTAATAAAAAAATAACAGTGAAAAACAAAATCAAAATTACACAAAAAAATATAAAAAAATAAAAATATTAGCAAGGAAAAATAATAGGCTATAAATAGAAATTAAAGTTATAAAAAAATATATTTAGAATACTATATATAACATAATTTAATAATGTACAAATTAAATCTAATATGAATTTCCAGTGAGATAGTAGTTCAAAAATATATTTTATAAAATAATAATTTAAGAATTGCTATTATTAAATTAAGAAAAACTTATATTCTTTGAAAAACGCTTACACCTTTTTGCTACAACAAGAAATTACTTTTTATTGAATACTAAAATGTGTTATAATTATGTCAAAAATATTATTTGAGTTATTGTTTAAAAATAAAAAGAAAAAGAGGTTTAGTAATTAAGATGAAGAAAGATAGAAAAGAAAAATTTTTCTATAAGAAAATTTAGTTTTGGAGCGGCATCTTGTTTGATAGGGGCTCAAATTGCGATTTCGGGATTAGCAAATACGGCAGAAGCTGCAATGTCAACTTTCAGAGATCAAAAAGGTGGTAATGTTACTACTCTATATTCAAACGGAGGAGATAGTCCTTTTGAAGCTAGTGGAAGTGGTGTTTATGATAAAGTAAATGTAGATCAAGAAATAACGATGGATATAGATTGGTCACAATATAGCAAAACAAATCCGTATGTAACAGTTACTTATAAATACAATGGCGGATATGGAAGTGCTGCGAGTAATAACTACGGGGGAGGACGTCCTGATTTTTGGTTTACAACACCAATAGGGGCGTTAGAGCCTGAAACAATTACTTTGTACAATCAAAATACAGGTGCTAGCGGAAGAGAGATGACAAGTTGGTCTGGAGAAAAACCATGGGTTTCTTATACAAATGGTGTAGGGTCGCGTTATCAAACTGCAGAAGCTGCTAAAACATTAGGAGCTGGAGATCCGACGAAATGGGAACGCTATAATGATACAACTGGAGAAAATGGAAGAACTTATCGTGGGGATCTTGATACGATGTTCTGGCGTCGAATTGGAGATCAAATAGGTGGTAGTCCAAGTGATCAAGGTATTTATAAATCTTTTAGAGATAATACAAAGACTATGTATTCTGACTGGCAAAAAGCAACCGATCCAACAGCTACAATTAAAGCAAAATATAAAATTGCAGATCCTACGTTAAAAAATAATAGGCTAACACTAGACTTCGGTGCAGGGGTTAAAGTAGGGCATGCAGCTTCATTAGTAACACATTTTAAAGTTACAACAGTAGAAATTCCGGTACTATATAAAGATAATGAATTATTCGAACCCTCAGTGCCAGAACGTACAGGTGTAGTAGATGCAACTAACTTAACAACAGCAGAAAAAACTGACTTAAAAAATAAAATTTGGGAAAAGAATAAAGGAACAATAAGTAATTCTATCCCTGAAAGTTCTCATAATAAATTTATAGATAATGTTAAACAAGGTGACGACGGTACTGCAACAGCGGAAAGTAGCATCAATATCGCAGCCGATGGTACAGCTACAATTACATATCTAGATGGTTCTACAGATACTATTCCTGGAACATCACTTGTTTATGAAAAACCACAAATCGATAATATTGAAACAACTCCAGCTAATGTAGGAGATTATAAATATTTAAAAAAATCCACACGCAGTAGATAATATTAATAATATTACGCCTAGCGATGTTGAAAGTGCAAGACAAAAATTCTTCCAAGTAAATGGAATGACAACAACTAAGAATGAAGATGGTGATGATGTTATTCAAAGTGTAGGTGATACTTCAAAAACATCTCAAGATTTTGTTGGAACTACTTTTAGAATATGATCGCACAAAAACAAGGATTTGCTGTAGTTAGAGGATCAATGCCAACAGGAATAACTATTCCAAAAGCAGATTTATTTAAGGCAAAACCTACGAAAGTATTTAGTGCAGCTGAAGCTATTGAAAAAGGTAAACAAGCCATTGATAATCTAACGTATTTATCACCAAAAGAAAAAAAGATAACTTCAAAAATCAATTAACAGGAAAAACAACTCAAGATGAAATAAATAGTGTTGTTAATGCTGCAATTGCTAAAAAAATTCAGAAAATGAAAAAGCGATTGAAGCTAAAAAAACGTGAAATTAAAGATAAAATCAATGGATTAAAAATATCTAACAAAAAGAAGAAAAAGATAATTTTATAAATCAAGTTAACAATCAAGCCATTACAGATCCAGCAGATGGAGATGGAACAGGAACTAAAGCATTAGATAATACTAAAACTTTACTTGATAACATTTTAACAAGTGCTAATGCCAAAAACTTAGAAGAAGCTAAGAAAACAAGCAAAAGCTGACATCGAAAAAATCAAAGCCGATTTAACAAATCCAACAGCAGCAGATTATAATAGTCGAATTGATTCAGCTAATTCAACAACAGAAGTAGAAAAAATTGTAGAAGAAGCTAAAAAACAAAAAGCATTAAAAGATAAAGAAAAAGCTCAAGAAGAAGCTAACAATTTAAAAGACGAGTATAAGAAAAAAATCGACCAAATTCCTGGATTATCAGATGCCGATAAGATGGAATATAAAAAACAAATTGAAGCTGCAACATCAAAAAATCAATTAGACAATATTATTAAAGATGCAGAGGCAAAAGCAACTCGTAATAAAGCGATAGAAACAATAACAAACCTACCTCACTTGAATAAAGCACAAAAAGCAGATTTAATTGAACAAGTTAAAGATGCTACTGATAAAGAAGAGGTTGAGGATGTTGTAACAAAAGCTCAAGGTTTAGATGCTAAGATGGATTCTCTACAACAATTAGTAGCGAAAGCTAATGATGTGAAGAATACTGATAAATATACTAACGCTACATCAGAAACAAAGACACCATTTGATACTGCATTGACTAAAGCTGACGCTGTAGCAAATAAAGAAACAGGAAAAGAGGCTGACGCTTCAGAAGTAGATAGCTTAATCGATAAATTGAAAGAAGCTATTAAAAATCTAACAGGTAAAGAAGTGGCTAAACCAGTTTCAAAAGCTGCATTAGAAGCAGAAGTTGCTAAAGAAGAAGAAGTTCACAAATCACCAGCTTATCTTAAAGATAATAAAGCAAAACAAGATGAGTATGATAAAGCTCTAAATGAAGCAAAAACGGTATTAAAAGATACAGCTGCTACACAAGGAGATGTTGATGCTGCACTTGAAAAACTGCAAAAAGCGAAAACTGCTTTATCAGGTAAAGCAGAAGACTTTACTTTAGCAGTGAAAGATGGAGCAGCAAAAATCTCTGTAGAACCTAAAGTAGGAGAAAGCTTAACAGAAAAAGACCAAGCGAAAGTAAAAGCTAAAGTAACAGCGAACGGAGAAGAACTTAAAGATACTGATACAGTAGAGTACGGAAAAATCACAGAAAAAGATGGTGATAAAGTTGTACCAGTAAAAGTAACACGTGATGGAATTACAAGAGAAATCAATGTACCAGTAGAAGGAGACACTGCAGCGAAAACAACACCAACAGCAGACACAGCGAAATTAAGCGAAACACCTGTAAAAGATGGAAAAGTAACAAAAGCAGAAGATGTACAAAAAGTTAAAGACGCTGTAAAAGTACCAAAAGGAACGCAAGTAACAGATAAGAAATTACTAGACGAAGGAAAAGTAGTAGAAGGTACAGACCAAAGTGCAAACGGTGGAGCAAACAACAAAGGAAAACTAGTAGTCAAAGTTCAAGTAACATACGCAGACGGAAGTAAAGATGTAGTAGAAGTACCAGTAGAAGGAGACACTGCAGCGAAAACAACACCGACAGCAGAAACAGCGAAGCTAAGCGAAACACCTGTAAAAGATGGAAAAGTAACAAAAGCAGAAGATGTACAAAAAGTTAAAGACGCTGTAAAAGTACCAAAAGGAACACAAGTAAAAGATAAGAAATTACTAGACGAAGGGAAAGTAGTAGAAGGTACAGACCAAAGCGTAAACGGTGGAGCAAACAACAAAGGAAAACTAGTAGTCAAAGTGGAAGTAACATACGGAGACGATAGTAAAGATGTGGTAGAAGTACCAGTAGAAGGAAATACTGCAGCAAAAACAACACCAACAGCAGACACAGCGAAATTAAGCGAAACACCTGTAAAAGATGGAAAAGTAACAAAAGCAGAAGATGTACAAAAAGTTAAAGACGCTGTAAAAGTACCAGAAGGAACAAAAGTAACAGACAAGAAATTACTAGACGAAGGAAAAGTAGTAGAAGGTACAGACCAAAGTGCAAACGGTGGAGCAAACAACAAAGGAAAACTAGTAGTCAAAGTGGAAGTAACATACGGAGACGATAGTAAAGATGTGGTAGAAGTACCAGTAGAAGGAAATACTGCAGCAACAACAACACCAACAGCAGACACAGATGGAGATGGCTTAACAGATAAAGAAGAAATCGAAAAAGGAACAGATCCACTGAAAAAAGATACAGATGGAGATGGTTTAACTGATAAAGAAGAAATCGAAAAAGGAACAGATCCGCTGAAAAAAGACACAGACGGAGATGGATTCTCAGATAAGGAAGAAGTAGACAAAGGAACAAATCCAAAAGATCCGGAATCTAAACCTAATGGAAATGCTAGCCAATCAGACCTAGATAAAGCCAAAGAAAAAGCCAAATCAGACTTAGCACAAGCAGCGGCAAAAGAAAAAGCAGAGATAGAAGCAGATAAAAACTTAACAGATCAACAAAAAGCAGATAAGAAAGCAGAAGTTGATAAAGTTAAGAAAGAACAAGAAGCAAATATCGATAAAGCGACAACACCAGAAGAAGTAGCAAAAGCAACAGAAGACGGTAAAAAAGAAATCGATGCAGTTCATCAAATAACACCAGATCAAGCTAAAAAAGACTTAACAGATGCAGCTAACGCAGAAAAAAAGGCGAAATCGACGGAGATACGACTCTAACAGATAAAGAAAAAGAAGACTTGAAAGCCAAAGTAGATGAAGTTAAGAAAGCTGCAGAAGACAAGATTAATAATGCGAAAACACCAGAAGAAATAGCGAAAGCAACAGAAGAAGGTAAAAAAGCAATCGCAGATGTTTACAATCCACAAACAGGTAAAGGTAAATCAACAAGCATCTTCAAACCAGAGTTAGATTTACAAACTGCTTTAGTATCAGGAAAAGCAACTGCAGAAAAAGGTAAAGACTTAACTGACGAAGAAATTCTAAAACAATTAGCACTAGCCGATGGAGTAACAGCGAAAATCACTTCTAAACCAACTACAACAGAAACAGGAACTAAAGAAGCAGAAGTAGAAGTAACACTAGCTGATGGAACTAAAGTAACTGTAAAAGTCCCAGTTGAAGTAGTAGAGTCATTAGCAAAAGCTGACAAAGATAACGACCTTGCTAAAGCGAAAGAAGACGCTAAAAAACAAGTAGAAGAAGCAGCTAAGAAAAAACTTGATGAAATCAAGAATAATAAAGACTTAACAGCTGAGCAAAAACAAAAAGCTGAAGAAGTAATCAATAAAGCGAAAGAAGAAGCTAACAAAGCTATTGACGAAGCATCATCAGCAGGAACAGCTAAACAAATCGCAGATCAAGCTAAAGAAAATATTGAAAAATATAATCCAAAAGCAGATACAGAAGTTAAGAAACCAGATGTAACAAACCTTGATGAAGAAAAAGCGAAAGCAAAAGCTGAAATACTAGAAGAAGCTCAAAAACGCATAAACGAAATCAAGAACAACAAAGATGTATCAGATAAAGAAAAACAAAAAGCTATCGATGCTATTAATAAAGCAAAAGATAAAGCTATAGAAGACATCAACAAAGGTCAATCTAAAGATGAAATCGATGCAGCTAAAGATAATGGTATTAAGAAAATAAATGAAGTTCAACCAGAGGGATCTATCGCATCTAAATTTGAACCAAAAGTTCCAGAAAATAAAGTGGAAGTGAAAAATCCAACTAAACTTTCAGATAAAGAAAGAGAAAAAGTTCGTCAAAACATCGAAGGAGCTAACACATTCCCAGCAGGAACAACAGTAGAAGTAAGACCAGATGGAACAGTGGTAATCACATACCCAGATAAATCTGTAGATACAATAACAGGAGATAAACTTGTAGAAAAATCTACAAAACAAACTACTCCAAAAGTTAAAACAGAAGCAGAGAAGAACCCAGCGCAAGTACCAGTAGCGCCTACACCTGTTGAAAATACTCATAACTTAACACCGGCAGAACAATCTGCAGTAGCAGCTAAAGTTAAAGCAGCAAATCCAGCGGCGACAGTTACAGTATCTAAAGATGGAACAGCAACGCTAACATATGGAGATGGTTCAGTAAACACAATTCCAGGAACAAGTCTAGTAGTAGCAAAAAATCCAGGAAAACAAACACCAACACAAGCTGCACAAAACCCAGCGCAAGTACCAGTAGCGCCTACACCTGTTGAAAATACTCACAACTTAACACCTGAGGAACAAGCTGCAGTAACAGCTAAAGTTAAAGCGGCAAATCCAGCAGCAAAAGTTACAGTATCTAAAGACGGAACAGCGACATTAACATATGAAGATGGTTCAGTAAATACAATTCCAGGAACAAGGTTAGTAGTTCAAAAAGAAGAAGTGCCAACACAAGACCAACCAACAATCGCTGAGAAAACAAAAGTAATAATCCCAGCTAATCCTACAAAAGTAGCAGAAGCTACAAGATTAACAGAAGAGGAAAAAGAAGCTGTTAAAAAAGCTGTAGTAGAAGCTAACGGATTCGGAAGTGATGTTAAAGTTGAAGTAGCAGGAGACGGAACAGCGACAATTATCTTCAAAGATGGTTCAGCTATTACAATTCCAGGAAGCCAATTAGTAGTACAAGATTCAAAAGCGCAAGATAGCAATAAAACAGACGCTGAGAAAACAACTGTTAAAGCACCTTCTCAAAAAATAGATGTTAAAGACGCAACACGCTTGACAGAAGAAGAAAAAGAAGTAGTAAGAAAAGCAATCGAAACTGCCAATAACTTCCCAGCAGGAACAACAATCGCAGTAGCAGGAGATGGGACGGCAACTATTACATTCCCAGATGGCTCAGTAGCGACAATTCTAGGAAAAGACACAGTTCAACAAACTGCGGCAGGAGCAGGAAAATCAGAATCTGCCTCAGAGTCAACATCAGATAAAAAAGATGATAAACGAGGAATCCAAGGAGCGTTAGCATACACAGGATTAGATAATACAGGTGGACTAGGCTTAGCAGGATTAGGATTAGCAATGCTAAGCGGATTATTAGCGACAGCTAAACGTAGAAAAGAAAAATAATCGCTAATCAGCTATTAGAAGTTGACATCTTATAGCGTAATAAAAAATGAATTTGGAGTGGGAGAATATCCTGCTCCAAATTTGTTATTATGGTTCTTTGTCAAATTCGGAGCGTAGGGGAAAATCGTAAGTAAGCGTCCAATAACGAGGTATATTTAAAAAGAGGCTGACTCAAAAGTCCTAAAATTTAACAAAGTTCATATGAGGACTCATAGCTGCAGTGGTTTATTGATATTTAAATTCGTTTTATAAAAGCTTTTTAGATATCTAATAAACTGTGCGAGGGTGACTCGACAAAATCTTGTTTCTTCGAAATCACGATTTTTTAGTCACACCCTTTCTTATGGTGAGACTAATGTTATCGTTAGAAAAAAATAGCTTTCATGGAGTATAATGAAGGTAAAAGAATTATCAGGATTATGGAAAATTAAATTAATTATGAAAAAAATAATAAATAGGGAGGTTTTTCGAAAAATGGAAAACATAAGAAATAAAGATACACGTCCAATGATGGATTTAGTAGCGAAAAAAGTATTTAGTAATACCGAGGTAACGGCTCAGTTCATCAGAGATTTATTGGATTTGCCAGTAGCTTCCGTAAAACTTTTAGATGGAGCACAAATCCATGCTAAGCCGTATAAAGAGTTGTTACCATTTGTCACGCACGTGGATGTATTAGCAGAATTAGACGATGGTACACAAGTAATTATAGAAATTCAAGTAGCTATGCAGGTTGATTTTATAAAAAGATTGTGGTTATACATCTGTGAACAGGTATCGCAAAACTTAGACGAGTATAAAAAAGACGGAGTAGACACACATTATTTGTCTGGAGAATTAATACCCGTTTATGCGATAGCAATAACAGAGAAATCATACTTTGATGATAATCGAGCAATTCATACGTTCAGTATGCGAGACGATGAAAACTGTGAAGAATTAAAAGTTAAATTTAAAGGAATAGAAGAAAAAGAAATTTAATAAGAATGGTATTTTTGGAAATAGAAAAATATAGAGAAAATACAATGGAAAATTACAAAAAAAGTACGTTGGATAGAATTTTTCGAAACAAACCATATACACATGAACCAGAAAAAAATAATGGAACAAGCAGATAGTATAATAAATCCAAGAAAATGGAGTAAGGAGGAGAAGAGTATGTTTGATGAGAGAAGAAGGGATTTTGATGGATATTATGCTCACCTAGCTTATGTTAAAGAAGAAAAAGAACAGGCAATAGCGGAAGGGTTACAACAAGGAATCGAGCAAGGAATCGAGCAAGGGCTTCAACAAGGAATTCAACAAGGAATTGAGCAAGGAATTAAACAAGGAATAGCACAAGAAAGAGAAAAAAACAATAAATATGATTGCAGATTTAGTAAAAGGAGGACTCCTAACTAAAGAAATGGGAGCTAGCAAATTAAATATAAAACGAGCAAGAATTGAAAAATATCTATAGTCGAAGTGATTATGACTCAGTAATTTAAAAACTAGTGATAAAAAAAGTAATAGCTTAGTGATTAAATATAGAGTTTTTTGTATGTGAAAATTGAATTCGGGGCTGGATTTTTTCCATGCCCCTGAATTTGTTATATAACCTAAAAATAGTATCTTTCTTTGAAAAATTAAAGTAAAGATACTATTTTTTTGTTTTACTAAACTAATTTAAAATTAATTCTTAAAAATATTTAGAATTAAATTTTGATTATTAATAAAAAAATAAATTTAAAGTAACATTAGAGTAATAACCTGTTTTAATTATAATGAAAATGGATTGTTACAGGTTAGTTGTATTCATTAAAAAGATAAAAGATATTTATTTAACATAAATGTAATTGTATCGTGGGTGTGAGAGTTTCTGTTACAAGAAAAAGAATGAAGTTTTTAATAAATATTGGTAAAAATAATAAGTTTGAGTGATATGATATTTTGGAAAAATATTGTCAGAAATTTCAAATAAGAAAAAGTTTATATTTGCTATAAGAAAAGGGGGATTGTGCGAGTTTTTCTCTTGAATTATTATAGAGTTTATAATATTATAATGGTTATAAGACAGAAAAATTAATACTTGTAGATAGGCGATGCTCTTGAAAAATAACAAGGGTATGGTCTGTCATGCAGTTTTTTTGTATTAAATCTATAAAACTTAAAATTAATTTAAGGAGGAATTTTTAAAGTTGATAGGAAAAATAATCAATATTTAAAAAAATAAGAAAGAAGGAACTAAGGTAGAGACATACTCTATCAAGAAATTCAAAGTAGGTACAGCATCAGTAGTAATCGGTGCAAGTATCTTCTTTGGTGCTGGAGCAGTAGCGCAGGCGAGTGAAGAAGTATCAAATAACACGACATCTGACAACACAACAAATCCTAATGCTTCAGAAGGTGTTGCAGCAGCACCAAAAGCTACAGCACAACCAGTAGTAAAAGAAACTACTAAAGAAGATGTAGCTAGTGCAGTAGCGGCAAAATTAGGCGGAGAAACTACAAAAGAAGTTAAAGCTTTAGACAAAACTAAACTTGAAAAATACGTTGCAGAAATCGAAGCAAAGCTTGATAACGGGACTTATGCAAACAAAACTGAAGCATCTATTGCGTTATTAAAAGCAGACCTAGAAGCTGCAAAAAATACATTAGCAAACGCTAAAACTCAAGACGAAATTACAAAAGCATACAGCAAACTTGTAACTACAGCTAACACTAAATTAAAAGCAAAACCTGTAGAGAAAAAAGAAACTCCAGAAGTAGACACCACTAACGGACAACCAACTGTAGGTAAAAAAGCAGAAAACACAGAGAAAAAATCTGACTCTAACTCAATAGAAAACACAGGATCTCATGATTCACGTAATGGAAAAGCGTTAGATAAGGATAATGTGCTTAGAACAGAAGCAACTGATACAGAAAAACCAACGACAGAGATCCCATTTTCAAATGGTAAAGATGTCTCACGTTTATGGTGCAGAGTCTACAGGTTTTGATATTAAAATTAAAGATAATTCAGGATTTATTGCTAGTGCCACAGTTAAAAGAGGTGGGAATCAAGACTTTACTGCAGTAACAGGAGAACCAGGTAAGTTAAATGCTCAATATGGTTACACTGTCAATGAATTTACAACTAAACAGAAGCTTCAGAATCTAATCCAGCAGTAATTCATTATACAGGTGTACCAGGAGGAGAACTGAACGCAGAACAGTTAGAAAAAGCCAAAACTACTGGGCTTACATTAGGTTGGCGTTTTGTAACTGCGACAGACGAAGCGGGTAATTTTATTGAAAATAAGGCGGCAGGAGCAGCTGTTAATACTGACCCAGGTTCATTTAATGTTATCGTTAAACCTCAAACATACAAATACCAACCTAAGAACTTAACAAACGCAGACAAAGTACTAGTTGCTAATCCAAACCAATTAACAGCAACAGAACTTGAAGCAGTAAAAAATAGTCTTAAAGTAATCTATTCAACAACAAGTGAAGATGCTCGTTTTGAAAAATTAAAAGGTTCAGACGTAGCCGATACATACTCAGTAGTTGATACAATTGTTGAAGAAGGTAAAAACTTCGTTGTAACTTATAAAGATGGTTCTAAAGACACTGTTTCAAAAGGGCTATTAGTTAAGAGTGGAGAAGCACCAGCAGTAGATACAAATCCTAAAGCTAGAGGAACAGTTCTATCAACGGATGAAAAATTATCAGGAACTGGTGTGGTTGGGGCAACTGTTAAAGTTACTGTAAGAAACCCAGAAAAAACAGAAGTATTATTAGAAAAAACAGCAACAGTAAACGCTGAAGGAAAATGGGAAATTAAGTTAGATGCAGGTTTAAATAGTAATGAAGCTTTACTTGGTGCAAGAGAAAATGCTAGAACATTCTATAAAAATAAACCTAAAAATCCAGTAGAAATTGTTCAAACTGTAGATGGAATAGAAAGTAAAGCGAAAGAACAAGATGTATCTATCGGACCTTCAGCAATCTTACCATCAGCGGCAGCAAAAGACGGTAAGAGCGTTGTGGCAGGAGCTAAAGAAGTAACGTTTACTGTACCTCATGACGCAGGATTCACATACTTCTTCTATACAAATAAAGAAACGAATAAAGAAGTACAGCTTGATATTAAACGTGAAGATGATGGAAGTTTAGTGATGGCTGGTGGAAATGCAAGTAAAGCAACTGTTAAAAATACTGTAAAAGGACCTTTCTATGACACAGTTACTTTAACATTAACAGAACCAGTTAAAGAAGGGGTAGACTTAAAAGTTATTCCTCATAATGGTGGAGCAACAAAAGGAACTTACTTAGGTAAAACACCTTATCCTGTTACGAATGAAGCGCCAGTAGTTGCACCAGTAGTAGAAAACCAAAACGAAAAAACAGTTCCTACAGAAACAACTATTACTAAAGCTGATTTATTAACTCTTGTGAAAGTAACAGACTATGAAGATGATCAAGATGCAACACTTGGTGATAAAGCTCACGTTCGTGTAGTATCAGTTGACGGGAATACGAATGTTACTGGAATTGATACTTCAGAAGCAGGAGAACACACTATTATTTACAAAGCTGTAGATAGCCAAGGTAAAGAATCAGCAGAATACACTTATAAAGTAATTGTACGTAAAAATGACGCTCCAGAAGTGAAAAATCCCTTATTCTGTAGATGGTAAGAAAGACGTATATGTATATGCAAATGAAGATTTCGATATTCCTATTAAATATACAGATGATAATGGTAGGATAGTAGAAGCGTCTATTAGACAGGGTGGAAATAAAGAACTACCTCAGAAGACTGGACAAGATGATCCTAATGTTTTAGATAATCAATATACTATGACAGTAGGAAAAATTTCTAAAGATACGGAAGCAACAGAAAACAACCCTGCAACTATTCACATCACTGGTAACTTATCTAAGACAACACCAGGATTAACAGCATCTTCATTCCCAACAGATGATAAGGGTGAATATCCTATCGTAACTCGTTATGCAACAGCAACAGATGCAGATGGTAAGAATATTTCTAATAATGCTACAGGTAGTTCATACTCAACAGATCCGGGTGGATTTAGAATTGTCTTAAAAGCTCAAACAGCTAAATATGACGTTAAAGAATTAGATGAGGCTAACAAAATTGTTGTAAGTAATACTGCAGCAATGACTCCTGATGATTTAGCAACTGTTAAAGCAAATCTTCAATTAGAATACTCTAAGAAAAATAAAGATAAGAACATCAATAAAGATGAAGCAGTTACTCCAGAAAATGTTAAGAAAGCAGTAGATACTGTAACACAAGATGGAGCTAACTTAGTAGTAACATATAAAGATGGATCTAAAGATACTATCCCAGTAGATAAAGTTGCAAAATTAGATAAGCAACCAGCTATCGATGAAGTTACTAACAAAGCAAACGAGCAAATCGCAGCTATTAATGGTAATGATAACTTAACAAAAGCTGAAAAAGATGCGGCTATCACTAAAGTAAACGCAGGGAAACAAGCAGCCTTAGATAAAATTGACGAAGCTACAAATAATGACGCAGTAACTGCAGCTAAAGAAGAAGGTACTGGTGCTGTAGCGAAAGTTAACCCAGTAGCTAAAGAAAAAGCAAAACAAGCAATCGCTGATGAGTTAAAAGCTAAAAATAATGAATTAGATGCACGTACAGATTTAACAAAAGAAGAAAAAGATAAAGCTAAGAAAGAAGCTAAGAAATTAGCAGATGCACAGTTAGCTGAAATTACTAAACAACCTGATGATGCACCAACAGCGGCAGAAGCTCAAACAGCTCAAGGCAAAGTAGATGCAGCTAAAAATAAAGGTGTAGCAGATGTTAAGACTGTAAACCCAATCGCGAAAGAAAGTGCTCTAAAAGCAGTAGCAGATGAACTAGCCAAAAAAAGAAAAAGAAATCGACGCACGTACAGATTTAACAAAAAGAAGAAAAAGATAAAGCTAAGAAAGAAGCACAAGATTTAGCGAAAACAGCAACAGATACAATCAAGGCTCAACCTAATACAGCAGCAACACCAGAAGCAGCTACAACAGCTCAAAAAGCAGTAAATGATGCAAAAGATGATGGTGTGAAGAAAGTTAAAGCTGTAAATCCACCAGCCGAGAAGAAAACAGCAGCTAAACAAGAACTAGCAAATACAGCAGACGCTAAAAACAAGCTATTCAAGATGACAACACATTATCTGGAAGCAGCTAAAGAAAAACTTAAAAAAGAAGTAGACGATATTAAAGAAGCAACAGATGCAGCAATCACTGGTGCTAAGAAAAATGCTGATGTTGATAAAGTTAAAAAAGCAGCTGAACAAGCAATTAAAGCAATCAACTCTGCGCGTGTACCAGGTAACAAATTAGTTGCTAAAAATCCAACAAATCTAGATGGTGATGAACAAGCTAAACTTCAAAAAGCTATCGAAGCTGTAACCCAGGTGCAACTGTAGAAGTTAAACCAGATGGAAGCGCGGTAGTAACATACCCAGGAAAAGCTCCAGAAACATTAAAACAAGCTGATTTAACAAAATCTGCAGGTGACTTAGATAACCCAGGTGGTGGTAACAACATTAACCGTCCAGTGGATAAAGTTATCGTTAAAAATCCTGCGCAATTAACGGATGATGAAAAAGCAAAAATCAAACAAGCTGTTCGTGATGTTAACCCTAACGCAGTAGTAACTATGGATGATAACGGAACAGTAACAGTTTCAACTCCAGAAGGAAATACACAGCAGCATTCCCAGCATCAGAATTAGTACGTACATTAGCAGATGCAGCAAAAGGTAATTCAGGTAATACAGGAGTTCGTAAGCCAGCAGATAAAGTAGTTGGTGATGCAACAAACCCAGCTGATCAAGCAAAAGCAACAGCAAAACTTCAAAAATTAAATGGACCTGATGCTAAAGTTCAATATGACGCTGAAGGAAATGCAACAGTGGTTCTTAAGACGGAACAATTGCGACAATTCCAGCATCAGACCTATTCAAAACACCAGAAGATGCTAAGAAAGCAAATGGTGGAGATGATATCAACAAACCAAACTCACAAACTGTTGTAGCAGATAAAAATGCGTTAACAGAAGGTGAACGTGAAGCAATCAAAGCGAAAATCGCTGCGGTTAACCCAGAAGGTTCAGTAATTACTGTTAACGAAAAAGGTGAAGCTACAGTAACAACACCAGAAGGAAAAACAGCAGTAATCGATGCAGATGATTTAGTTAAAGGTGCTGACGAAAAAACTACTGCGAAAGCTGGTAACAACATTAACAACCCAGCTGACAGAGTACAAGTAGCAGATAAAGCTAACTTAAAACTAGAAGACATCGCTAAAATTAAAGCAGCAGTTGAAGCTGTAAACCCTGGTTCTACAGTAGTAGTTGACGAAAAAGGAAATGCAACAGTAACAACACCAGAAGGGAAAACAGCAACAATTCCAGTAAGTGAATTAGTGAAAACTCCAACTGACAAAGAGAATGTTAACGGTGGAAACCAAGTAAACACTCCAGCAGATAGAGTAGTGGTAGAAAACCCAGCTGCATTAACATCAGAAGAGAAAAAAGCAATCGAAGCTAAAATCAAAGCTGTAAATCCAGATGCTGATGTAGTATTTGACGAAAAAGGAAATGCAACAGTAACAACTAAAGATGGTAAAACAGCAACAATCCCAGCGAGTGATTTAGTAAAACCTAAAGCAGACTTAGCTGACCCAACTAAACAAGATGCTGTAAACAAACCAGTAGACAAAGTAGTAGTTGATCCAGCACTAGTAGCAGCTGATAAAGATTTACCACAAGAAGCTAAAGATGCTATTAAAGCAGCTGCAGCAGCAGTAAACCCAGGTGCAACAGTAGTAGTTGATGATAAAGGAAATGCAACAGTAACAACACCAAAAGGTAAAACTGTAGTTATTCCAAAAGCAGACTTAGTGAAGAAAGAAGCTGATAAAGAAACTGCTAAAGCAGGAAACAACATCAACAAACCAGCAGACAAAGTAGTAGCTGATAAAGATGCATTAACTCCTGAAAATATCGAAGCAATCAAAGCTAAAGTAGCAGCAGTAAACCCAGGTGCAACAGTAGTAGTAGACGACAAAGGAAACGCAACTGTAGTTACACCAGATGGACAAACAGCAACAATTCCAGTAACTGATTTAGTTAAATCTCCAACAGAAGCTGAAGGAGCAAAAAGCAGGTAACGATGTAAACAAACCAGCAGACAAAGTAGCGGCTGATAAAGATAATTTACAACCAGCAGATAAAGAGAAAATTAAAGAAGCAATTCTTAAAGTTAATCCAGATGCTAAAGTCTTCGTAGACGACAAAGGAAATGCAACTGTATCTACTCCAGATGGTAAACAGCAACAATCCCTGTTGAAGACTTAGTAAAAGATCCAGCAGCTAAAGGAACTCCAAATGCAGGAAACAAAGTAAACACTCCAGCAACGAAAGTGGTTGTAACAAGCCCTGATAACAAAGAGGATGATGAAGCTAAAATCAAAGCAGAAATCTTGAAAGTTAACCCAGGTGCAACAGTAGCGTTTGATACAGAAGGAAATGCAACAGTAACAACGAAAGACGGAGCTGTAGCAACAATTCCGGCAGCTGATTTAGCAAAAGATGCAGCTGACTTAACTAAGCCAGACAAGCAAGATGAAGTTAATAAACCAGCGGACAAAACAGTTGTTAAAAAAGCAGGTAAATTAACTCAAGCTGAAAAAGATGCAATCAAAGCAGAAATCGCTAAAGTAAATAGAGATCCACAGACAACTATCGTAGTTGATAACGAAGGAAATGCAACAGTAACAACTCCAGAAGGAAAAACTGTAGTAATCGCCAAAGAAGACTTAGTGAAATCTCCACAAGAAGTTGATGGTGCAAAAGCAGGAAACAACATCAACAAGCCAGCAGATAAAGTAGCGGCAGCGGCGGCAGATTTAGTTGGACCTAAGAAAGATGAAGTTGCAGCTAAAATCAAAAAAGCGGTTGAAGCAGTAAACCCAGGAGCGACTGTATTCGTTGACGAAAAAGGAAACGCAACAGTAACAACTCCAGATGGTAAGACAGCAACAATCCCAGTTGAAGACTTACTAAAAGATCCAGCAGCTAAAGATACTCCATCAGCAGGAAACAAAGTAAACACTCCAGCAGAAAGAACAGTAGTAGCAAATCCAGCTGAATTAACTGATGCTGAAAAAGCTAAGATTACTGCAGCGATTCAAAGCGGTAAACCCTGAAGGAATTAAAGTTGTATTTGACGAAGCAGGAAACGCAACAGTAACAGTACCAAATGAAGACGGTACTACAGCGACAGCGACAATCCCTGTAAGTGATTTAGTGAAGTCAAATGCTGAAAAAGATCTATTAGATCCAGCTAAACAAAATCCAGTTAAGAAACCTATCGATCAAACAATAGTTGCTGATAAAGATGCACTAACTGGTAAAAACCTAGAAGATATTAAAGCTAAAGTTCAAGAGGTTAACCCAGATGCAACTGTAGTAGTTGATGCAAAAGGAAATGCAACAGTAACAACTAAAGATGGTAAGACATTAGTAATCGCAGCGGATGATTTAGTGAAAACTGATGATGAAGTATTAAGCGATCCAAAAGCAGGTAATGTAATCAACAAACCGGCAGATGGAGTGTTTGTTAAAGATGGACAAATCACGGATGATGTTAAAGCGAAAATTGCAGCTAAAGTTCAACGTGTAAATCCAGGTTCAACAGTGTTCGTAGATGAAAATGGAAATGCAACAGTAACGACACCAGAAGGTAAAACTGCAACAATTCCAGTAGCTGATTTAACGAAGACTGACGCTGAAAAAGCTAAAGTGAATGCAGGAAACAAAATCAATTCACCAGCAGACAGAGTGCTAGTGAAAGATAGAGATAAATTAACAGCGCATGAAATTCAAGAAATTGAGAAAAACATCTTAGAAGTTAACCCAGGAGCAACAGTAGTATTTGATGCGAAAGGAAATGCGACTGTTAAGAATGCAAATGGAGACATCGCAACAATTCCTGTAGAAGCCTTAGCGAAACCAAAAGCAGATCTATTAAAACCTGAGAAACAAGATTTAATTAAGAAACCTGTTGACAAAGTGTTAGTAACAGATCCAGCTAACTTGGATAAAGAGGCTATTAAGAAAGCTGTTGAGGAAGTTAACCCAGGAGCGACTGTAGTAGTGGACGACAAAGGAAATGCAACGATAACTACAGAAGATGGTAGAAGCTTTGTAATTCCAGCAAAAGATTTAGTGAAAACTACAGAAGAAGCTAAAAATGCAAAAGCTGGAAATAACATTAACAAACCAGCGGATAAAGTAGCAGTAGCAGATCCAACTAAACCATTATCTCAAGAAGAGAAAAAAGCGATTGAAGCTAAGATTAAAGAAGTAAATCCAGATGCAAAAGCGATATTTGTAGATGATAAAGGAAATGCAACGGTAACTATAGAAGATAAAGATGGTAATACGGAAACAGCAACAATTCCAGCGGCAGATTTAGTAAGAAGTCAAGAAGAAGCTAAACAACCAAATGCAGGAAACAAAGTTAACACACCAGCTGATAAAGTAGTTGTAAAAGATCCAGATGCATTAACAGATGCGGATAAAGTTAAGATTACAGATGCAATCAAAGCGGTAAATCCAAACGCTGAAAAAGTTGTATTCGACAAAGATGGAAATGCAACAGTAACAACTAAAGATGGAGAAGTTGCAACGATTCCAGCTACTAATTTAGTGAAAACTAAAGAAGAAGCAGCGAAACCAAATGCAGGAAACAATATCAACACACCAGCTGATAAAGTAGCGGTTGATTCTTCTAAACCATTAACAGAAGATGATAAAAAAGCAATCGCAGCTAAAGTAGCAGAAGTAAATCCAGGTGCAACTGTAGCGGTAGATGACAAAGGAAACGCAACAGTAACAACACCAGAAGGTAAGACAGCGGTGATACCAGCAGCAGACTTAACTAAGACAGCAGATTCAGCTAAAGAACCAAACGCAGGAAACGACGTAGTTAAACCAGCAGACAAGACAGTAGTAGCAAATCCAGAATCATTAACACAAGAAGAGAAAGATGCAATCGCAGCTAAAGTAGCAGAAGTAAATCCAGAAGCTAAAACTGTAGTTGTAGATGATAAAGGAAATGCAACAGTAACAACTAAAGATGGTAAGGCAGTGGTTATCCCAGCGAAAGATTTAGTGAAAACAGCAGAAGAAGCAGCAAAACCAAATGCAGGAAACGATGTAAACACACCAGCGGATAAGACAGTAGTAGCAAATCCAGAATCGTTAACGCAGAAGAGAAAAGATGCAATCGAAGCTAAAGTTAAAGCAGTAAACCCAGGTGTCAAAGTGTAGCAGTGGACGATAAAAGGAAACGCAACAGTAACTAAACGCAGATGGTAAAGTAGCAGTAATTCCAGCGACAGACTTAACTAAGACAGCAGATTCAGCTAAAGAGCCAAATGCAGGAAATGACATGTTAAACACCAGCAGATAAGACTGTAGTAGCAAATCCAGAATCATTAACCCAGAAGATGAGAAAGATGCGATCGCAGCTAAAGTTAAAGCAGTAAATCCAGATGCAACTGTAGTAGTAGACGACAAAGGAAATGCAACAGTAACAACCCTAAAGATGGAAAGACAGCTGTAATCCCAGCGTCAGACTTAACTAAGACAGCAGCACAAGCTAAAGAACCAAAAGCAGGAAACGACATCGTTAAACCAGCAGATAAGACTGTAGTAGAAAATCCAGACTCATTAACACCAGATGAGAAGAAAATGCGATCGAGGATAAAGTTAAAGCAGTAAAACCCAGGTGCTGAAGTTGTAGTAGACGACAAAGGAAACGCAACAGTAACAACGCTAGAAATGGTAAGACAGCGGTAATTCCAGCAACAGACTTAACTAAGTCAGCAGATGCAGACAAAAGCACCAAAAATGCAGGAAATGACATAGTTAAACCAGCATCTAAGACAGAAAGTAGCAAAGATCCAGCTAACTTAACTCAGATAGAAGAAAAAGCAAAAGTTAAGGATAGCAAAGTAGCAGCAGTAAATCCCAGGATTCAACAGTTGTAGTAGACGACAAAGGAAACGCAACAGTAACAACTGCCAGACGGAAATACAGCAGTTATTCCCAGCATCAGATTTAACTAAGTCTGCAAAAGATGTGAACGATGGAAAAGCTAAAGACAACGCAGTTACACCAGCAGCGAAAAGCAGAAAGTAGAAGATCCAAATGCTCTAACTCCAGATGAGAAGAAAGCAATCGAAAGACAAAGTTAAAGCATTAAACCCAGGATGCAAATGTAGTAGTAGACGATAAAGGAAATGCAACAGTCACAACGCCAGATGGTAAATGCTGCAGCTATTCCAGCAATAGACTTTAATTAAAGTCAGAAGATGATGCAAGTAAAGAAAATGGAGGTAACGGTGCAAACACACCAGCAACTAAGACAGTAGTAAAAGATCCAGCTAACTTAACAGATGAAGAAAAAGCAAAAGTTAAGAAAGCAGTAGAGGATGTAAACCCAGGTTCTACTGTAGTAGTAGACGATAAAGGTGATGTAATCGTAACTAAAGGTGATGGAACAGTATTAGTAATCCCAGAACTTGACTTAGTAATTCCAGAAGATAAATTAACTGACCCAACTCAACAAAATGGTGTAAACACACCAGCAACTAGAGTGTTAGTTGGAGATAAAGCTAAATTAACAGCTGATGAAATTGAAAAAGTTAAAGAATCAATTAAAGCAGTAAACCCAGGAGCAACTGTAGTAGTGGACGACAAAGGAAACGCAACAGTAACAACTGAAGATGGTAAGACAGCAACAATTCCAGCAGCTCAATTAGTTAAAGATGCTAAAGATGTTGCAGCTAAGAACAATGGTGAAAACATCAACGTTGACTTCGAAAAAGAAACAGTAGTAGACTTCAATAACTTAACAGATGCAGAAAAAGAAGCTGCAAAAGCTAAGATTAAAGGAGCAAATGCTGATGTGGAAGAAGTTATCTTCGACAAAGCAGGAAATGCAACTGTAATTACTAAAGATGGTAAAGTTTACACAATCACTGCTAAAGATATCTTTAGACAAAAAGAAGTTCCAACATTACCAGGAAAAGTTGGAGTGGAAAATGCAACTAAATTAACAGATGCAGAAAAAGAAGCAGTTAAAGAAGCGTTAATTAAAGCAAATCCAAAACTTAAAGATGCGAATATTACAATTGCAGACAATGGAGACGCAACTATTGTTTACCCAGATGGACAAGTAGTAGAAATTCCAGGAGCTAACTTAGTAACAGCTAAAGCATCTGATAATGGTTCTAACGGATCTAATGCTAAACTAGGACAACGCCTAGCAAACACAGGTACAACTGAAACTAATACTGGATTAGCAGGATTAGGATTAGCAGTACTAGGTGGATTACTTGCAGCAGCAAGACGCCGTAAAGAAAAATAAGAAGTTGTTAAAAACTGAATAGATAATATTTACATGTTATTAAGAGAATCCCTTAGAGTTAAATGAGAATTTGACTTTAAGGGGTTTTTTCTGGTTGTGTATGTAATAAAGGGTAAGTGTCCAACAAAGAGGTATATTGAATGGGAGCCCTTCGCCTAGTGTGGAGAGCTATTTTTATATCTATAAGTTTCTTGAATATTTTTACTCCGTGGCAAAATAAGCATCTAGAATCTCATTTTTTTCTAGAATGTCTTTATTTGGCAAATAAGGTAATCTATGTGATATTTTTATCATAATAGGGATATCTGTAGTATATAAATACTTGAAAAATAGTGGTAAAAATGATAAAATTTAATATCGGAGAAATTATATTATTTGAAAATATTGTTATTTTTGTTTTGGGTGACTTTGAAGCTTTTGATTTAATGAGATAAGTGCTGATGAGTTATTTTTTTACAAGGTTAGTTGTATATGCAGATAGACTTCAGAAGTATACTTGTATAGTAGTAAGTTATAGTATTGTAAGGAGTCGACTTGAAAAGTCTAAATTTTTAAAAATAAATTTTTATGAAAAGTTAATAGATGTAGTAGTTATTGATAACTAAATTTGCTTTATAAAGACTTTTTAGATGTTTAAACAACTTTACGGAGGAGACTCGATAGAATCGGTTTTTTTCTGAAAATCACGATTATTGAGTTGCTCCCATTGATAAATTATTAAAGAGAATATAACTAGGAGAAAATAATGAATAAGAATAAGTTTAAGAAGTGTCTTAATCAGTATAATAATAGATTTAGTATTAGAAAATTTAATGTCGGGGTTGCTAGTATAGCGGTATCTTCTGTAGCGTTAGCAGGTATGATGTTTTTTGGTGATGCAAATTTTGCTTATGCAGAAGAAGGTAATACAGATTTTAATAGAACAGGTACGGGAAATTCAACGGTAATAGATGCGAAGGAATTTGTGATGGTTACTCATGTGAAACCTGATGGTAATGTTGAAGACGTTGCTATATTGAAATCTGATTTCTCGGAAAATCTAGAAATTAAAGAAAAATTATCCAGGTTTAGAAGCGACAAGTTTAGAATTTGTTTCAAAAAACACATATAAAATTATTTATAGAGCACAGGAAACGACTAATACTACTTCGGAAACATCGACAACACCAAGAGAGAATAAGGTAAGTTTACAAGGGCATCTTGTCGGAAGTCAGACAGAATATAATGTAGGAGAGCAAATTATTTCTACATTCAGATTAGATGTGTCTGCACCTTCAAGATTAGAAGATGGGTCTTATATTTTAGTGAATTTACCAGCTAACGAACCGATTACTGATGTACAATTTGGGACTGCTTTAAAAGTTGAAAAAGTAAATGATACACAATATAAAATCTATACTGGGGAAATCCCTAGCGGTTCGTATGCTAGCTTCAATATAAGTTATAAATTTGATAAATACAGAACAGGACGTAATTCACAAACGACAATTACAGCTCAAGTAGTTGATAAGACTGGTGCGGCAATTACACCAACTACTTCTACAACAGCTAGAGTAACTAATACAAATAAGAGTGGATATGCTAGTATTCATGTGGACAGTGAAAGTGGTGCAAGAGATTTAGCTTTATTTAATACAAATGCACCCGGTGATTCTATTGATGAAACTAAGAATAAAGAGTTAGTTTTAAAATTAACTACTTTTAATAAAGAGACTTCAGCTGTAAATAAAATTGCTCATGAAGTAACGTTACCGACTGGTGCAGTTTTATCTCAAACATCTATAGATGCTGGATGGGCTCAAGATGGGAATATCGCTCGATACACAAGAACAATAACAGATGCGAAGCCTGTATTCGATCAAGGGAATAATACTAGTGATGATACGCTTCGTATTAATATGCGTCAGGCAGGTACATTAGAAGAGTTTTTAAAAGGAAAAGAATTTACATTTACAGACAATGTAACTTATACAGATAAATCAGGAGAAACGAACACAAGTCAAGGTACAACTTCATTAGTAGTAAAAGCCGTGAATCCTTATAAAGATAATGGAGATGGGGCAACACCAAATGCAGCAGGAGCACAACCACCATTAGCAATTAATAACTATACTAATGAACAGAATCATGAAAATAGAGTGAATATTGCAATTCCTGGAATTAATACGGAAACAGATGATAAGAGAATTATTGTTTTCTGGAGAAGTGTAGATACTCCAACAAAAGTTAAGGAAGTTGAATTAACGATTGATAGTGACTTTGATCAAAAGAGATCAATTGAATTTTATGGTGTCTGGAATAATAATGGCGCATATGCAGCTTGGTATGCACCGGATAATCTAGGAACTAGTAAGACGTTTGAAGTATATACGGTAAATGGTACATCAGAAACAAAACTTGGAGAAATTTCCTTTAAGAAAGATGGTGGAACATCTATAGATTTACCTGAAGGTACAACCCGAGTTTTATTAAAACCAAAAGGTGAGATGAACTTTACAAGTAATACAATAAGCCAGGCAGGTATTTATTTACATCAAAACTTAAAAGGTTTAGAAAAAGCAAAGCAAATGGTAGCGGAAGGGAAAGAAGCTAAGAGTATTGTTACTGCAAAAGTTTCAACTCAAGATACAGATGTGGTCAATACAAGTATTTCTAAAACTATCTTAGCGGATGCAAGAACTGCTTTAAAATTGACATCGAGAACTGGGAAGGTAGAAACAGTTTTAGCAGGGAATAAAACACAGGCTTTAAGTTCTGGGATAGAAGCGTATAACTACTCACCTTCAGGTTTAGGGAATCGTGTATATAGTACAGTGACATCACACTTTGCTACTACTGATAAAAAATTAGATTATCTTGGAGCGAAGAATCCTAAAATTATTGTGGAATTACCGGATGGCTTTAGTTATGCAGGAGATAGCCCACTTGTAACTAAAGATGATAATTATCAAAATACTGGTAAACGTGTATTGATTATTGATCCAAAGGATTCAAATACTCGTGAGAATGTAACTCCGAATTTAGAGTTTAATGTAGCACAATGGGTTCAAACAGGTAGTTATCGTTTAAAATACACATTAGTTTGGGATGAAAATAGATTCCTACATGGGTTAAATCCAAATGATGAGTTTGATGGAGATAAGACAATTATTAATACATCAACTTTTACTTATGAAATTCCTGTAAGTAATACATCAGCGACACGATTACACGTAGATGTGACAGATAAAAATGATCAACGAGAAGGGTATACAACATCGTTACAAAATTTAGCTCCGAAAACAGATGTGACATATCGTTTTACTTTATCAAATACAGACAATTCAAAATTATCAAATAATGAGATACTTGTAACATTGCCTAAAAAAGGGGACAAGAATATTGTTGATACAAGTATAGCTCGTAATTCTGCATTTGATGTGGAAGCCACAGGAGAAGCAATAGCTCCTGCAGGATGGACAGCATACTACTTAACTTCCCCAATTAATGGAAATGCAAAAGAAGTTGCTACAGCAACAACTTTAACAGCTGATCAAGTGACAGATTGGAGCAAGGTTACAGCAGTTAAATTTGTTTCTAATCCAGGAACTACATTAAACCCAGGGTTATCAAATGAATTTTTACTACCGGCAAAAATTTCTAGTGCTGCTCAAAATAATCAAGTAGCTAATATTTCAGCAGCAGCAAAAACAAATGCAGAAGAAATATATAATGAGGCGAATGTAGCTTCTGTTACAATTAAAATAGAAGATATAAAAAAATGGAGTTGTTAAAATTGCATATGAAGATATGCAAGGAAATACGATTAAGCCAACAATAACAGCTATTGAAAAAGAGCTTATACAAAAGATTATAATGTAGATACAGAAGAATATCGTCCTGATGAATTTACATATAATGACATAGCCTATAGATATATGAGAGTCAAAGAAAAATCTGCTCCGGTTGAAGGTGTTATTAATAGCGAAGAAATTACTGTAACTTACGTTTATGATACTTTGTACAAAGACGAAGTAGAAACAAAAGTAATCACGCGTACGATTAAGTATGTAGATGAAAGCAACGAAACTACAGAGGTATCACCAAAAGTAGAGCAGACTGTTACGCTAACAAGAACAAACAAACGAAACAAAGTAACAAATGCACTTGAGGAAGGAACGTGGACACAAGGAAGTTGGGAAGAGCAAGCTTCACCAACACCAGCAAACTATGGAACACCAGATAAAGCTAAGTGTATCATCAGTGGCAGTAACATCAACAATGGAAAATGCCGAAGTAGTCGTGAAGTATCCACAAGCAAAAGAAGACGAAGTAGAAACAAAAGTAATTACACGTACGATTAAGTATGTAGATGCAAGCAACGAAACTACAGAAGTCTCACCAAAAGTAGTACAAACAGTGACACTAACAAGAACGAACAAACGAAACAAAGTAACAAATACACTTGAAGAAGGAACATGGACACAAGGAAGTTGGGAAGAGCAAGCTTCACCAACAGTCGAAAAATATGGAACACCAGATAAAGTAAGTGTAGCGTCAGTGGCAGTAACATCAACAATGGAAAATGCCGAAGTAGTCGTGAAGTATCCACAAGCAAAAAGAAGACGAAGTAGAAACAAAAAGTAATTACACGTACGATTAAGTATGTAGATGCAAAGCAACGAAACTACAGAAGTCTCACCAAAAAGTAGTACAAACAGTGACACTAACAAGAACGAACAAACGAAACAAAGTAACAAATACACTTGAAGAAGGAACATGGACACAAGGAAGTTGGGAAGAGCAAGCTTCACCAACAGTCGAAAAATATGGAACACCAGATAAAGCAAAGTGTAGCGTCAGTGGCAGTAACATCAACAATGGAAAATGCCGAAGTAGTCGTGAAGTATCCACAAGCAAAAGAAGACGAAGTAGAAACAAAAGTAATTATACGTACAATCAACTACCTAGAAAAAGGTACGAACAAAGTCTTGAAAGACCCAACAGTTGAAACAGTGAAGTTAACAAGAACAAAAACAACAAACAAAGTTACAAAAGAAGTTACATACGGAGAATGGAGCAAAGGTAACTGGTCAGAAGTAACACCAGAAGCAATAGCAAACTACAAAGCTCCAAGTGTAACAACAGTAGAAAGTGCAGAAGTAACATCAACAACAGAAAACAAAACAATTGATGTCTACTATGAAGCAGATACAGAAGCTGGAACAGAAGAAAAAGAAGTGATAAGAACAATCAACTACCTAGAAAAAGGTACGAACAAAGTCTTGAAAAGACCCAACAGTTGAAACAGTGAAGTTAACAAGAACAAAAACAACAAACAAAGTTACAAAAGAAGTTACATACGGAGAATGGAGCAAAGGTAACTGGTCAGAAGTAACACCAGAAGCAATAGCAAAACTACAAAGCTCCAAGTGTAACAACAGTAGAAAGTCAGAAGTAACATCAACAACAGAAAACAAAACAATTGATGTCTACTATGAAGCAGATACAGAAGCTGGAACAGAAGAAAAAGAAGTGACAAGAACAATCAACTACCTAGAAAAAGGTACGAACAAAGTCTTGAAAGACCCAACAGTTCAAACAGTAAAACTATCAAGAATGAAGACAACAAACAAAGTCACAAAAGAAGTTACATACGGAGAATGGAGCAAAGGCAACTGGCCAGAAGTAACACCAGAAGCAATAGCAAACTACAAAGCGCCAAGTGTAGCAACGGTAGAAAGAGCAGAAGTAACATCAACAACAGGTGACAAAATGGTTGATGTATACTACGAAGCAGATATAAAACCAGAACCAAAACCGGAACCGGAGGTAAAACCAGAGCCGAAACCGGAGCTGAAGCCAGAAGGGAAACCGAAGCTAGAAGGGGATTCTGGAACAAGACTTAAAGCAAAAGATGTATCAGCAATACAAAAATCAAAAAAATTAGCTAATACAGGGGAAGAAACTACTAATTTTGGAACTTTAGGGTTAATATCATTGGTAGCCGCTGCGGTAGCCAGCCGTAAAAAACAAAAATAGAATTACTAGAATGAATAGGGAGTCCCAAAAGGCCTAAAAAAAGGATATATGAAAACTAATAGATATAGTGGTTTATTGATATCTAAATTCGCTTTATAAAAGCTTTATCTAATAAACTTTGTGGGGGTGATTCGACAAAATCGATCTTTTTGGAAGAATGATTATTGAGTCGCTCCCATTTTTATTATGTTAGGACATTTTCCCTTTTCTCTACTTAAGACATTATCACTTTTCATTCACATTCATTTATAAAGCCCAATACAACGCTTGAAAAAAATGGCTTAAATATAGTAATATAGAATGGTATGTAATAACTTTCTGGCTATATTGTAGCGAGGAAATTTTACTAAAATGGAAAATATTTATAAAAAGAAAGAGAGATTAAAAGACTATGGGTCGTAAATGGAATAATATTAAAGAAAAAAAAGCGGCAAAAGACGCTAACACTAGTAAGATTTATGCTAAGTTTGGACGTGAAATTTACCAAGCTGCAAAAACTGGAGAACCAGATCCAGAAAGTAACAGAAATCTAAAAGTGGTATTAGAAAGAGCGAAAACTTACCGTGTTCCTAAAAACATTATTGACCGTGCTATTGAAAAAGCTAAAGGTGGAAGTGAAGAAAACTACGATGAATTACGTTATGAAGGTTTCGGTGTAAGTGGAACAATGGTTATCATCGATACACTTACAAACAACGTTAACCGTACAGCTGCTGAAGTACGTACAGCATTAGGTAAAAATGGAGGTAACTTAGGTGTTACTGGTTCTGTTAACTATATGTTCGACAACACTGCAGTTATTGGTGTTGAAGGTAAAAGTGCAGATGAACTATTAGAAATCCTTATGGAAGCTGATATCGATGCTCGTGATATTATCGAAGAAGATGAGTTAACACTAGTATATGGTGAGCCAGAAAACTTCCACGAAATCCAAGAAGCCCTAAAAGTGGCTGGAATCGAAGAATTTGAAGTTGCTGAAATTTCAATGATTCCTCAAAATGAAGTAACATTAAGCGAAGAAGATAAAGCTAAATTCGAAAGAATGTTAGAAATGCTTGACGATTGTGAAGATGTTCAACAAGTCTACCACAACGTTGACTTAGAAGCCTAGGTGAACTATGGTTAAGAAAATTAAAAAAAATAGCTCATATAGCTATAATGATAGAAATATAAAACCAACACTAAGCGATGTTTCAGCACCAACAGCTGAACCACTATTAGATGTACACGGAGGAGAAGCTTCGCCTATAAAACGTTTAATTGCGTATTTAATTGACTTAGGTATTTACTTACCAATAGCGATTATTTTCCAATATACTACTGTGAACTTACGTGCACAAGGTGGAGCGGAAAATGAAAGAAATGCATTATATATGACACTTTCAATAGTTATTTTTCGCAGTTCTGTTATATGGATACCTTCCACATAAATGGCAAGGGCAAACTATTGGGAAAAAACTTCTTAAAGTAAGAATAGTGCCTACAGATAACAAAAAAATTGAATTTTCTAGATATTTAATTAGAGAATTCTTAATTAAAGTTACTATTGGTTGGGGTGCAGTACCAGTTTCTGCAATATTCTGGTTATATGAGAAATATGTACTTAAACGTAAAAATCAATAATGCTATACGATAAACTTCTGAATATGAGAGTTGTCGCAGCTACAGAACAACCAAAAAGTAGAAAAAAAGTAAAAAGAAGATAAAGAAAAATAATGGATAAGAACTAGTTGTTTGAGGGCTACTATAGTCTAAAAGCAGCTAGTTTTTATTTTTATGTTAGATTTAACGTTCGTTTTGATAGTTCTTTTATGTTTTCTGTTTTTATATTTTTCGAAAAAGTGTTAAAAATATAAATGTTAAATTTATTATTTTAGAGTGGAGAAAAAAATGTTAAAAAATAGACAGACATAGTTATATCTTAAAATGAATTAAAAAACAAACATTTGGTACGTGTTAGTAATCTTGCTCATGACATGAATGTTACTGAGATGACAATTCGTCGTGACTTGCAGGAGTTGGAAGATTATGGGCACCTTACTAGAATACACGGTGGAGCGAAGCTAAAACCGAAAAACTTCTATCAAGAGGATAATTATAATAAGAAAATATCAGTAAATGTTGAAGAGAAAAAACAAATCGCTAGAAAAGTATCAGAGCTTATAAAAGATAATGAGACTATTTTTATAGGACCAGGTAGTACTACGAGTTACTTAGCGGAGTATCTTCAAGATAGAGATATTAATATTGTGACGAATTCATTAACAGTATTCGAACAGTTTAAAGACAATCCGTCTTGTGATCTTATTTTTATCGGAGGAAGATACCGTCAAAAAACAAAAGGATTTATCGGATACTTCACACAAGATGCACTTAGTAAAATAAGTGTAAATAAGGCGTTTGTTGGGGTGAATGGAATAGATTTAGAGAAGGTTACTATCTCTGATGAAGAAGAAGGACGTTGTAATGAAACGATTCTTAATAATGCGACTGAACGTTATGTCCTTGCAGACCACAGCAAGTTTTCAACACATGCATTTTACACATTTTTCCAACTAAAAGACCTTACAGCAATTATCAGTGACGATGTTCTTGATGAAAATATCAAAGATCAATATAAAAAAGAAGTAGATATAATATAAAAAAATATAATTCAGGGCTAAGTTTTAAGTCCTGAATTTTCATGTTAAATTATGAGGGTTTACGTAATTTCAACATATATCTTACTTTTGCGAAGAAACATCTCTAAAACATCAAAAACCTAGATTTAGAAATTTCTAAATCTAGGGTTTTTGTTGTTGGAATTAATCTTTGAAAAGTTTCCTGTGAATCCATCAGTATTTTTAAGAAGTGCTTTAAAGACTTTTGATTTAAGCTCTACAGTTTTAGCTGTTCCTCCACCTGTTAGGTCAGCCTCCACCGCTTTATCAAATAAGACTTTTAGTTCAGCATAATTTGTAATTTGTTTACCCTCAATTTCAATTGCAGTAAATCCTTTTTCACCTTTTGCTTTTACTTCTTGATAATAAGCTTTTTTCCATTCTTCAAGGTTAGTGAATCTTCCATTAGAAACTTTCTTGATAATGAAGTCATCACCTAATAGCTTATTACTTTCTTTATTAGCTGCACCTTGATATTTGCTAGAAGCATATCCAACAAATCCATTCTCATATCCGAAGTAACCCCACATACGGAATGTATTGTGTTTGAAGGATGCAGCACCAGGTGCACCTTGACTTGTATTTCCACCATAGATACCTGTCATCATATTTATATTGACATAAGCAGAGCTAAAGTCCGTTGGGTTATAAGTACCGTCACCAGGCGCTCCATGTTTCGTCATTAGGTTATTAGTAATTAAATCATCAATTGTATTGATTGCTACTTTTTTCTCATCCTCTGTCAACTCACGAATTTTATCGAACTGATGACCTGAATTTCCACTGCGGTATTGTCGATCCATTTTCTTGAACCAGCGGCTCGTATTTCCATTTAACTGTGGTAATACAGTATCAGCCTCAAGATGGTCTAACATCATAAGAGCATCATTGTAGTTCTTCATGTAGTGATCGATTTGTTCACGAGTTTGTAATTTGTCAGGATCTGGGTTATACCATTGATTTCCATCATTTTGACGATGATAAGCCATATTAATCCCTAATGCTCCATATTCACCATTTGATGTTGATTTATCAGGCGTTTGTAACATACCCTGCGCATATGCTTCAAGATCTGTACCTTGACGATGTCCATGACCACCAAGGTATGCCATACGGTCATTTACGTGAGTTGTTTCATGTGTAAATGCTGAAATACCGAAGTCATCTAACATATTCGTTACCATGAAGAAAACTTGTTCATCTTCATATGGTTTTGCATAGACTTTAGCCATTGCTCCCATATTCCAATTAATTTTATGCCATCTGTCTGTTGGACCAAATAACTCACGAATTGGTGTTGCTACCTTACCATCTGTACCATATCCACGACGATTAGCATCCTTAATACCCGCATAAGCTTGATTATCCCATACAGGTGTAGGAACCATATTTTGACTCTTAAGAAGTCTATCACGAACATTTGGAAGTGCAAGACGTGACCAGAAGTCTAAGTATGTTTGTTGAGCTTTAGCTACATAATTAATACGTTCCTTAAACGCTTCACGTTCAGCTTCTGTATTTTTACCATATTTTTCAAATGAACTATAAGCCATAGTATTATAGGTTGAAATCATAAAGATATGTGCTTTCTTCAAGTTCAATAGTGGTAAAATCATACGCGCATGCATATTATTATTCAGACCATCAAAGACACGATGACGTTTATTTTTGAAGTCTGGATTTGTTGTTTCAGGTTCTACAACATAAACATTTTTCGCTGAGTGAATAAACCAATCATTAAGATCAGTGTCATTTGTGAAGAGACGCATATTATAATCTAAGAAACTACGTAAATCACCTTTACCAGTATCTCCTGCAATAATTTCACGATATGCATCTTGGGTTCTATCACCCTTCAAGTTCTTTTCATGCGAGCCAATTCGAATTAATCTGTCAATAACACTCGGTGTCTTACCATAGAAATCTGGTTTAAACATCATCATATTCTTAATGTTTAAATCACCATATTCAACACCATAATAACGATTTAAATAAGTAAGTGCCATCATAATTTTAGCTTTATTATCTTCTACTTTCTTAAGAAGTGCTTTGATGGCTGCCTCATCACTATTTAACTGATGATCTTCATTTTCAACAAGAGCTTTTACTAATTTATCAAGATTTCCTTTTACTTCTGCGAAACTTTCTTCTAAGTATAATGCTCCAACATTACCTGTTATTGCACGAACTTCAGGAGATTCAAGAGTAATTGTATCTAATTTCGCTTTAATATCACTTAGTAATTGAGTACGATCTTTAACAACCATATTTGGTGTATAAACGATGTCGCCAAGACCTTCGATACTATATTCACGAACTTGTTGGACTTGAGAATCAGCTTTACGTGTGACAACTTTTTCTTCCTTAGTGCCATCTGCATAGTGAATCATAATTTTATCAACATCAGCTAATTCAGTGACAAATTGACCGTCTTTCATACCTGTAACAGATAATACCTCTGTATTTAGTAATTTAGATCCTTCAGGAATCTTGTTACCTTGATTTATAATCCATTCTTTATTGTAGAATGGTTGAAGTTTTCGATATTACGGTAAGCAAGTTCACGCTCTGTATTGTAATCTTGAGTATCTTTATAAGTATCAGCTTTTGGTTTGATGTTGTTAAGGGTATTTGTAATAGGATTGTTGATTACATATTTATCAGCAGTAATTCCGAATGTTGCGATTTTAGCATCAGCTTCTTCTTGAGAAACTGATTTAATACGATGCTGTTGTTTAGAGAAATTATATGAAGATTTACCTTCACTTACTCCTGTAACAACAAGGTTTCTATTCAATCTCATTCCAGACCAGTAACCACCATCATCATCAATATCTTCAGAACCGTAGAAGATTTCTCCGTTACCTTTATTAACTTTCATCATAGATACGCTATCTTCAACTGAACCTAACATATGATTACTTCCAATGAAACCACCGACTTTAATAGGGTCACTCACATTGATAGTTCCTTTAACTACTGATTTCTTAATAGCCCCCTCACTGCCTACAGTATTGTTATTCCCACCATTTTGAGACCAATAAACAATACCTGCAGCTTTAGCCCTCTTACCAGTGATGTTAGCGTTGACATAAGCTCGTTCAACATAACCTTTCCAGTTTTCACCAACAATACCTGATAAATATTGACCACCAGTACCAACAGATGTAATATTACCAATAAATGCAACATTGACTAATCTACCACCACTGTCAATTTTATCAATAAATCCAGACACCCAGTCACGACCAACTACATCACCTGTAACTTTAACATTCTCAATAGTAGTTCCACCTTTAATGATATTAGCAATTGGTGCTACTTGATTATCCTCTGGCATATTAATATCTACATTAGCTAAGTTAATATCATGGATGTGTCCACCTTGAATATTTCCAAATAATGGACGAGTTGTATTGTGAATAGTAAATCTACCACCCTCAACACTTGATAACTTACCTTTAAATACAGATGTAACATAAGATTTTCCATTAGGTTTTACGTTTGCTGCATTAAGGTCTGCTCCAAGTTTGAACTCGCCAGTAGGATTAGCTTGCATATCTTTTACAAGTTCATTGAAGCTATAGTAAACATTGCCTTCTTTTGCTTTTTGTTTTTCGAAGTAATGAACATACTCGTTTGCTAATTTAGATGCATCTGTGTGTTGAACTAAATCAGGAGCTGTAGCAGTAACTTTATATAAAGTTTTTCCATCTTTAACTACTTCTTCGACTTTATCAACAGAAAGTCTTGTTACTTTATTATCATGAGTTGTAACTCGTAAGTAAAGTGGAGCAACATTTCCTGGATTTTCTGAAAGTAGACTGATGTCAGTTTCGTTACCTTCAGGATCAACACTTATTAAGCTTGTTTCTTTAATATTTTTAATTTCAACTTTTTTAAGATCTAATTGAATTGGCTGATCAGTTAATGTTTCAGTTTCCTCACCGTTACCTCTATCGTAAATCATAGTTGTAGATAGAGTATATCTTTTGAAGTACTCTACGTTTTTCTAATAAAGCATTTTGAGGTTATCTTCTGTTGGGTTTACAGTTTTTAACAACTTGTCCATCTTTTTCAGAGTAGCTGTAATTGATTTAATTTTTTGTCTTAGTTGGATTTTTCTAGAGAATACTTACGACTACTTCTTTATCTAATACTTTTTTTGTCAGTATCAACGAATTTTTGAGTATCAGTTTTTTCAGTTAATGGAACTAAGTTTTTGATAGCTTGTTCTAATCTTTTCAGTAGCTGCATTTACTTTGCTTTGAGTAGTAGCATCATCTGCATTTACAGGATTTGCTGCAGCAAGAGCTTCTTCTAAAGCTTTCCATGTTTGAGTAGTGTATTCTTCTTTACGTTTGCTGTTAGTTGTGTTAATAGAAGTTTGTAATGCAGTTTTATCAACGGCAAGAGCTTTAATAGCGTCTTGAAGAGCTTTAGTATCTGCATCTATTTCACTTTGTTTAGGAAGTGGAGAAGTTTGATTGTTGATTTCTTTTGCTTTGATTTCAGCATTTTTGAATTCGTTCCAAGTTTTTGGACTGTAGTCAGCTTCTTGTTTAGTAGCTGCATCTTTTATTTGTTCTTGTAGTTTTGTTTTATCAACATTTAATGCGTCGATAGCGGCTTTAAGTTTCGCAGTTTCACTATCTACCTCAGGTTGTTTAACACTATCAGAAGAGTAGATATTTTGCGCAGCTTCTAAAATTGGTTTAAGAGCGTTGTAACTTGTAGCAGAGATAATCAGCAGGGAACAAGTGCAAGAGCTCTATCGATTTGAGCTTTTAATGCTGTTTTGTCAACTCTCAGGTTTTAGTCTCTTCAGGTTTTTCAGGTTGAGGAGTTGGAGTAGTTTCTTCTTAGTTCCAACGGCAATTACGTTGTCTCACAGGTTGTTTTTGTAATTGTGTTTTTCCAGTACTTGCTAGTTTGTTTGCCATCAACAGTAGTTACCTCTGTTAAAATAGTACGTTCTCCGTCAGCTCCTTTTTGAACAACTTTAGTTTGCCCTTTAGGTAAAGTAACATCAGGTTGTTCTGTGGTTTCGAAAGGAATAGCTTCTATAGAAACTACAAGTTCTGGTTTTTCTACAGATGGAGCTTTTTTACCTTCAGTTGGAGTTACTTGAGTTGTTGGAGTAACGACTGGAGTAGGTGCAACTTCCTCTTTAGTACCAACAGCAATTACTCTATTAACAGGTTGTTTTATAATTGAAGTTTTGATAACTTTACTAGATTGTTTACCGTTAGCAGTAGTTACTTCGCTGAATACGATTTGTTCACCATTAACTCCTTCTTGAACAACTTTAGTTTGTCCTTTAGGTAAAGTAGCATCAAGTTGCTTGATAGTTTGGAAAGGAACAACCTCAGTAGTTGATTTAAGTTCAGGTTTGTTTTCAACTGTAACTTTAGGTATTTCCTCAGTAGGTGTCTTGTAATCTACTGTAGGTGTTGGAGTTGGTTGTGTTGTTTTTGGAAGAACTTTTTGTTCACCTTGGGGTAAAGCACCTAAATCGCTAAGAGTGAAGTACCCGACATAGCGATAGCCATCGATGTTAATTACACCATTCGAAAGTTCTGCAGAGTCAGCAACTGTTGTTTCTGTGTTGTGGCGTACTAATTCTTTGTTCTCGAAAGCAAATGATTGATAAGGCATAACGATACTTTGTCCCATAGCTCCTATTAATACGACGCTAAGAACTTTATTTTTGTGTTTTTTAGACATTAAAAGTACTACCAATACTGCAGTACCGATTCCAAGACCGGCTACTGGAAGTGAACTTTGACCAGTATTAGGTAATAATTTTAATTCTGTAGTTTTAGTAGAAGTTTGCGCTTCTTTTTATAAACCATATAGTATGTTTCGTTGCTTTTTTTACATTATTTGGGATGCTTCTTAATTAAACTTTTTTCTGCTTCGGTTAGTTCATTTTCAGCTAGATAAGTATATTTAACACTTGTGTTGTTTTTCATTGGTAAGCGCTTCGCTTGGTGCATGACTTCAAAAATAAAGCCCCGATAACAACCGGCGCTGCACAAGAGATAATTTTCTAATCGAAAACTTTTAAAATTTTATCATTATTTTCATTTTTCGTTCGCATAAAAATCTTCCCTATACATTTTATTTGTTGCTATTTAATTCTATCAAAAAGCTATTTAAAAGCAATTAATCTAGCTTAAAGAAAGTATTTATAGTTTAATAAATTTGTATTTGTTTGCTATCGCTTCTAATAGAAAATTACTTATATGACTATGATAATAATGCAAATATAACACTAAAAATACAACTGTACTAGTGACAAAGAAATATGAAATAGTAAAATATAAACATAATTAATTTTTATTTTTAAAAATTATTTAGGAGTCCTATCTTTTGTGACTGTTGTTTTTAAAAATGATATCTTGATGTTTGTTTATTTTTATACTAAAATTTTTATAATAGTAATTTAGTTTAGTTGGTTTCAAATTGTTGAAATAGTTGCAAGGATAAAGAAACTATGATATAATATAAATATCAAGTTGTATTAGTACAGTCCGCTGTAAGTGGACGTTGGAGTAATTATATAAATTAAAATCAGAAAGGACGATTTTTATGGACGGAGATACAACCAAGAAAAACAAAAAAAATATAGTGGTTAAAAAAGCGATAAGCTTAGAGACATTTGTCTTCTTAGGAATATTCTTCCTAATATTTGGTCTTATGGCTAGAAAAATGGGGACACCACTTATGTTCAAGACGATGATGGCGACAGCGCATGATTTATTACTTAATACAGTATTTTTCATCATGGCAATGGCAGTTATTGCTGGTGCAATTAGTGCGTTATTATCAGAGTTCGGTGCAATAGCGTTAATTAATAAAATTTTTGCACCACTTATGAAACCACTTTGGGGAATGCCTGGAGCAAGTGTTACAGGTGCGGTGGCTACATATTTATCAGATAACCCAGCTATCATTCCATTTGCGAAAGATAAAAGATTTACATCTTTCTTTAAAAAATACCAAGTGCCAGCTTTATGTAACTTAGGTACAGCTTTTGGTATGGGACTTATCGTAACGATGTTTATGATGGGACAAGGAGAAGGATTTATTAAAGCGGCGATTATAGGGAATATCGGAGCAATTTTAGGTAGTGTTATAAGTGTACGTTTAATGTTACGACAAACAAAAAAATACTACGGCGATGAAGCAGAAGAACCAGCAATCGAGTTAGCTGAAGGTGATGAAAGACCGGATAAAGTAAGAATAGTACGTGATGGAAATATGTTCCAACGAGTTCTAGATACAGTTTTAGAAGGTGGTAAAACTGGGGTAGAAATGGGACTAGCAATTATTCCAGGGGTACTTATAGTGTGTACTTTTGTAATGATGCTAACATTCAAAATGCCAGCTGGAGGATATACAGGAGCGGCATATGAAGGTGTTGGATTCTTACCTTGGTTAGGGGAAAAACTAACATTCATCTTAGAACCATTATTTGGATTCCATTCTGCAGAGGCTATAGCCTTCCCAATTACAGCCCTAGGAGCAGTAGGAGGAGCAATCTCATTAGTTCCAGAATTCTTGAAGAGTGGATTAATCGGAGCGAATGATATTGCGGTATTCACAGCGATGGGTATGTGTTGGAGTGGATACTTAAGTACTCACATTGGTATGATGGATGCTCTTGGAGTACGTAAATTATCTTCAAAAGCAATCGTATCACATACAATAGGTGGTCTTGCAGCGGGAGTTATTGCTCACTATTTATTCGTATTGTTAGGGTAAAAGATTAAAAGATAAATGATTAAATTAAGGCGTAACATTTTTGGTTGCGTCTTTTTATATCTAAAATAAATTATGTGGCTTAAGGATTATGTTTAGTGGTTAAATTTATGATTATAGTTGCGAAAATGTACTAAGTTTGCTATAGTATAAATGATTATAAAATTATGAATTTATGGAGAAAAATAATGAAGACAGAGAATTTTAGAAAAACAGAATTTCTCAATAAGAAAGTATAAAATAGGTGTTTGTTCGGTTTTACTAGGAACAAGTTTGTTTTTATCTTTAAATTATACAGATGAAGTGAAAGCAACTGAAGTGAAAGATGTAACTGTTCATTCTGTAGATAATAGTAGTTTATCAGAACAAATAAAAAATCAATTGAAAGTCTTTGAAGAAAATAAAATAGCTGTAGAAGAAGGTAAAGAATATTATTTTATTTATAGAAAAAAATAATTTATTGCCGAATACTGGTGATATTCCAACAGGAACGTTAGCTCTAGGTGGAGCGTTTTTATTATTAGGATTGACTTTAATTAAGAAAAAGAGGAAAAATTAATTTTTCTTAGTTAGTGTATTAACGGTTACTAGTAATCTAAGTCAGGTAATCGCTTTTGATGATTTTTAAGGAAATTCAACCAGCAGTTGTAAAAAGTCGCAGCAGGAGGTGTTAGCAAACCCTGATAATATAGAGGGATATAGTTTTACAGGTTACTATTTTGAAAAAGAAAAATCTCGTGGAGTATCGAACGCAAATAATAAAATAGAGAAAAAAGAGTACTCTGATTCTTCTGTAGTTGAATCTGAAAATTCAGAGTTAAAAGTAAAACCAATATTAGAACAACCAACGGTTGAACTTAAACAACCGGAGAACCCGGCAGGAGTAGTAAGCAAAAAAGGTGAGAGTTTAGTGCAGCCAGAGAAACCAGAGTTAGGGATAAAACCAACGCCGGAAGAACCAACGCCGGATGGGGAGTTGGCCCCAGAGAAAGAAAAGGAACCAGAAATACCTAATGTAAAATCAACACCGGAACAACCGACGCCGGAGGTAACACCCAAACCTGCTAGGCCAGCTGATGAACCGAAAGGAAATGCTACACCAATACAAATCCATGAATCAAAACCAGCGCCACCAAAAGGATCAGTAGTAGAAATACCGATGCGTGAAAAACCAGCAGTTGAGCCGAAAAAAACTGGAACATCTCCAGAAATTATTGAAGGAAAAGAAGGTAAGACACCAGATGTGATTACAACTCCAAAAAACCATCAGCAGACAAAGTAACCGAGGGAATACCGGTTATTCCTCCTTCAATAACTACCGAAAAAGAACTGGACTATAAAACAATTTATAAACCATCCCCAGTCTTAAGTTATAATAAGCAACAAGAAGAAACAACGGGTGAAAAAGGTAAGGAAATAATCACTACCTCATTTGCTTTTGATAAATCTACTGGAAAAATGGTAGAAAATATTTCTACAAAAATAGAAAAACCACCAGTAGATAGAGTTGTTAAAGTTGGGAATGTGGAGAAAATAGTAAAAACTATAGAAATCACTGAGTTGAAAAAAGATGCCCCTGAACTTCCCAAAGGAAAAGAAGAAGTTGAGACTGAAGGTGAACAAGGCGAAATAACAACGACTAAAACTTATGAAGTTAATCCCGAAACAGGGAAATTAACTAATCCAACAGAAAAAACTGAGACAACTAAAGCTATGCGACAGAAAGTAATCTTAGTTGGAACTAAAGAAAATAAACCGCATTTACTACCAGTTAATAGTAGATTAGAAAATGCAGTAAATGTAACGGAAGCTACTGCGGAGATGAGAAATGTAGACTTGTTGACAAATGAAAAATTAAAATCACAACTAACGCCATCAGATACAGAAATAAATCGAGACTTATACTTGAAACGAAAAGAACTACAAAAAACTAATCCAGCGATAACTGATGCAGAAGTAAAAGAAGTTTTACGAAAAGAGTATCTAGAAAAATTATCAATTAAAGAAACATTAGAAGAGACTAAAACAGATTTAGATGCTAGGTTGAAAAAAAGTTGCGGCGCACACGTTGAGTATTATTGGAGACACTCCACAAAAATAGAGAAAAAGTAAAACGTGATATTGAAGATAATAAAGAGAAAAATACTATTAGGATTATCATATATAAATAGATTTTTATAATATTGATTTTGGTGATACTAATATTCGTGATATATTAGCGTATAACCCAAGCTCGTTCGGTAAGAAAGATGTTACTTCTCTAGAATGGTTAAAACATCTTGGATCTATGAGCTATGATGAGCTGAAACTTACTAATAGTCCAAAAACATTTGAGAAATATTTCGAGAAAATCACGGATAAACCAACGCTACTAGATTTCCTTGATTACAATAGAACTACATTCACTAATATGGACGGTGATACGTGGTTGAAGAAAGCGACTAAAGCTATCGTAGTTGAAAAAGCTTCGAAACAAAAACCTGAAGAGAAAGTAGAATTATATACGAAATTAACTACGTCTCCTGAGAAATATGGGGCAGAAGAACTTCAAATAAAAAATAGAAGACAGCAGAACATAGCTACATTATTAGGTTTGGTGAATATTAAAGAACCAAGCGTGTATGCTATAACTAATATGGCGACGGTAACTTATGGAAATATCGGAACGTATATGGATACTTCTTTAGAGAAAACAAATAAAGTTAAGTATACCGAAGAGCTTAATAAGGTTAAAGAATTGATAGAATTAACTGCGACAAGACAGGCTAATTATATTGATACTTTATACAGAATAACAAAAGCAGAAAATCGCTCGAAACTAATTACCAATAGAGTGATTGTAGATACGATGAAAAAATATTCGCCTAATGAGTTTGCTGGAATAACGACAACATGGTCTAAAGAATCAGGGCCAACAGCGGATAAAGGGGTTAAAGATTTCATGACGCCTCTAGGGCTGTACTCACCATCGCAAATTGTAGGTGCAGAAGCAAACGGTGTGGGTGTACGTTACTTCATAGATAGAGTTCTAGATGATAGAGGATCAGCGACTTATTCTCATGAAATGACGCACTTATTAGACAGAACAGTGCTGTTTAATAATCATGGTCGTCGAGATGGTACAGCTGCGGAGTTTTATGCTCGAGGAATCTTCGAGAATTCTTACACACCAGAAAAAGATACATATTTTAACCTAAACTTTGTTTATGATGAAACTAACAAAAATGGGTTCTACAACAAAACGCCAGATAGATTCAAAACAGCTGAAGATTTGAAATCTTATATGCATGGAAGCTTTGATGTACTATATAGTTTAGATTATCTAGAAGCGGAAGCGATAAGTAAGCTTTCAGCAGAAGATAAAACTAAATACTTTAAAAAAATAACACCGATTCCGTCAACGGGGACTAGAACACCTGTAACATATGCAAATCCAGCAGTTCAAGCTACGCATAATAGTGAAAGAATCTCAGAAATCACTTTAGATGAAGCAAAACAATTAACGGATATTAATAGTCTAATCGACAATAATATTTTAGTTAATCGTTATATTATCAATGGATTCAACGCAAAAGGTGACGTTAAAGCAAAATGGATATTATCTTGTGGACATGTTTGATACGATTTTCGGAGTTAGTGAAAATGATAAAGGTATGAGCGGAGATATTACATTCAGAAAACAAGCCTTTGAACTTATGGGAGCCTTAGGTTATTATGAAGGATTTGTCCCTTATGTATCGAATCAATATAAAAAAACCAAGCTGAAGCGGAAAGCAAACCGTTGTCTGATAAATATATTTTTCGAAAAAAATCTTAGGAAAAAAACATATGCAGCCTTCAAAAAAAATCAAATTAATAAACGTGTTGCAAAATTAGATAAACTGAAATCTATTATGATAAATTACAACGGAAGAGAAGAAGTAATTGAAAGTAAAGAAAAATTACAATCACTTATGAACGAAGCTGTTTTAGCTGAAGTAGCTCAAATAAGAGCAGGAACACAACAGCGGTGAAACTTTCGTATATAGAAACTCCAGTCCAAAAACTGAAAAAGAAATATACAAAGCATATTTAAGACAATCACAAGACTTTTACAGAGTCTATTTATAAAATATAAAGAAAATAGTCGAGAGGATAAATTTAAAATTTATCTTCTTGGCTATTTTGTTATTTAAAAAGATGAGTATAGGGTTAAGTGAATTTCTTGATATTTTATATTTACTTTGAGGTAATAAAGTATTATTTATGTAAATTTGATTATTTATTGAACATCCGCTTTTTAGTGGAGTATAATTAAACTATAAATAGTTTTTTTATTTAGATAAATATACAAAAAGGGGAAACTCGTATGGACAGATTTAAGAGTGTTAATTTTTATTATACTTTAGGTATAATGTTGGTTATTTCGTTAGTAGCGAAATATCTTGCTCAGGTGCCGGCGTTAAAACTGTTTGGGCATTTGGTAATTGCGCTTGTTATCGGTATGGCGTTACAAATGTCGAAAGGATTAAAAGAACAGGTTAAGGCGGATATTCCGTTTATAAGTAATAAATTCTTGCGCCTTGGGATAATTTTATTAGGATTTAAGTTGGCGTTAGATAGACTTTTATCGGAAGGTAAGAAGACGTTGATTGTGGCGTTCTTTATCGTGTTATTCATGGTAACTTTAACTTACTTTATGTGTCGAGCTTTTAAAGTGGATCATGAGCTTGCGTTACTTTCTTCATGTGGTTGCGGTATTTGTGGTGCTGCGGCAGTTATGGGGGTAAGTGGACAACTTCGAGCGAAAACAGATAACAGCGTTCTTGCGGTTGCGGTTGTTGCGATACTAGGTACAGTATTTACCTTAATAGAAGTAACCTTACAACCATATCTAGGACTTGATGCATACAACTACGGAGTATTTACGGGAGGAAGTCTTCATGAAATAGCTCATGCAGTTGCGGCAGGAGGAGCAGGCGGACAAGTGGCGCTTGATGCTGCGATTCTTACTAAACTATCACGTGTTCTTATGCTTATTGTAGTCGCAGGAATACTGGTTGTTGTTAACATAAAAACTCAAGATGAAACAAAAGGAAAAGTTCCGATGCCGTACTTTATTCTAGGTTTTATCTTTATGAGTATCTTAGGAAGTTATGTCACTTTCTTAAAACCATTAGCTCCATTTTTCGTAGATGCAGCGTATGTATTCTTAGGTATGGCGATGGCTGCTTTAGGAATGAGTGTTAACTTCAAAGTTATTAAAGAACGTGGTGTAAGAGTATTTACAGCGTGCTTCTTATCATCTGTTATTTTAATGGTAGTTTGTTACTTTGTAGCTAGATTTATCTTTTAGTAGTAGATTAAAGAAGGTTTAATAGATAATAAAAAAATAATATCATAGAGGAGAACAATTATGATGATTACAAAATTATTAGGGATAAAGTATCCGATATTTCAAGGGGCTATGGCTCAAATAGCTAGACATGAACTTGTTTCGGCGGTATCGAATGCGGGAGCGTTAGGTATTTTAGCTTCAGGAGGAGTAAGACCAGAAGAACTTCGTAGAGAAATTCAACAATGTAAAAAACTTACAGATAAACCTTTCGGTGTTAACCTTATGCTTATGATGCACAATATTGATGAAATAATAGATGTTGTAATCGAAGAAGGTGTAAAAATCGTTACAACAGGAGCAGGTACTCCGAGAAAATATATGCCACGTTTAAAAGAAGCGGGAATAAAAGTAATTCCTGTAATTCCTTCGGTGAAAGCTGCGATAAAAATGGAAGAATTAGGTTGTGATGCAGTTGTTGTAGAAGGTATGGAAGCAGGAGGGCATGTAGGAACTAGTACTACGATGGCGTTGTTGCCACAGGTGACAAGTGCTGTAAATATCCCAGTTATTGCTGCTGGAGGAATCGCAGATGGTCGTGGTACGGCAGCTGCATATTGTTTAGGGGCTAGTGGAGTTCAGATGGGGACTGTATTCTTAGCTTCTGAAGAGTGTCCGATTTCTACAGAGTATAAAAATATGATTTTAGAAGCGGTTGATACATCGACTACATTAACAGGAGAAAAATTCGGAGCTCCTGTTCGTGGTATCAAAAACGAACTTACGAAAAGGTATCATGAATTAGAAGAAAAATCTTCAACGCTTATGGAGTTGGAAGAATTAACTCTAGGTTCGCTAAGAAGAGCGGTTTATGATGGTGATGTAGAAAATGGTTCTGTCATGGCAGGGCAAATCGCAGGTTTAGTGAGTGAACTTCGACCAGTTAAAAACATTATAGAAGAAACTGTAGAAGAAGCAAGAGAAGTTTTACAAAGAGCAAAAATATAATATTAAAGGAACAACTTAGGTGATTTAGAGCCTGAGTTGTTTTTTGCTTATAGTTAGGAACACAATGATATTTGGAGGATAGAATAAAAATCTTATAGAAAAATTAAAATAGAATTTTAGTTTTTTAGATAGGTATAATACTGATAGTAATTTAATTTATTTTTCAAAAGCAATAAAACAAGAAGGATATATTGGTTTCTTGTTAATGGTAATTTGAAATTTAAGAAGAAGAAAAATAAAGCAAAAGTTACATACTTTTAATTATATTTCAATTGACTATGATGCATGTTTATTATATTATAGTTATATATTTATTTAATTATTTTTTTATAGGAGGGTTTTTATGATAGACCAAAGATATAGAAAAGTTAGTTTTGGTACTGCAGTTACAGATTTCTTCAAAGGTTCTGTAGATTATTCAGGATTTACATCAAGAGCTGGTCACTGGTTCCCTGTAGGACTAATCTATCTTATTTTTGCCGGTGTATATACGGGCATGTTCGCGAGTGTTTATAAAAGTTATAGTTCAATAGGATTCTTTAAAAAAAGTAATAGGATTTTTCAGAAGCGGCAGAATTGTATTTACAAATGAACAGTGACTTTGCTTCGTTATTATACATTATTACAGCTTTATTTGTTTTATTACACATTCCAATCGCAGCAAGTTTTTGTAGAAGATTAAGAGATGTAGGATTCACAACTATATTTGCTTCAATTCTAATTGCATTATATGTGATTTTAGCGTACTTCTATGTAGCGCTAATTACGCCAGTTTATGTTATTATTTTCTTCTTTATTTTAATGTCATTACCAGCGAATAAAGTTGAAACAAATAATAATGATGAGTTTTCTAAATTTGTATTTAGACAATCATTCCAAGCACAACAATATTACGCACAATTCAGCAATCAACAGTATGATCAATTTGGGAATCCAATTCCAAACCAACAAAACTTTAACAAAGATGTGAATCAAGGATTTAACCCACAAGGACAACAAGGATTTAATCCAAATGCACCACACGGACCTCAAAATCCAGGATTCCAAGGGCAACCACAAGGATTCAATCCAAATGCACCGCAAGGGCGTCCAAATCCAGGGTTCCAAGGACAACCGCAAGGATTTAACCCACAAGGACAACAAGGATTCAATCCAAATGGACCACAAGGACGTCCAAACCCAGGATTCCAAGGGCAACCACAAGGATTTAACCCACAAGGACCACAAGGATTCAATCCAAATGGACCACAAGGGCATCCAAATCCAGGATTCCAAGGGCGACCACAAGGGTTTAACCCACAAGGACAACCACAACAAAATGTAAACCCAAATGCACCTCAAGGAGGACAAAATCCGGGTTTTAATGAAGCTGGGGCACAAGAACAACAAGCTCAACAAGCTCCAGAAGTAAAACAAGAAGAGGTTGTAGTTGAGCAACAAAATGTAGAAGTAACACCACAAGTAGAAGTTGCTCCAGTGGTAGAAGAAACTCCGCAAGTGGAAGTTGCTTCAGTAGTAGAAGAAGTACCGCAAGTAGAAGAAACTCAAGAAGTAAAAGTTGAAGCTGCAGGTGGAGCAAGAAGCAGAAGACTTCAAAAGCTAAATAAAGCTGAAGAAGAAGTCGCCTTCAAAAAAAGAAGATAAAAAATGATTTAATAGATCAAAATTAAGAGGTTCAAGCAGAAATGTTTGAACCTTTTTATGTAAGTTGTAATTTCAATTCTATGGTCAAATCCAAAACTATAACTATAGTTGTTTCTTTGTTTGCTAATTTTACTACTTTAAAGTATAATACTTATGAGTAGTAAAAATATTTGATAAAAGAAAAAGAAGGTGGATTTATGTTTCTAGGAAGAGAAAAAGAGTTAGGTTCTTTAGAGCAAATGTACAAAAAAGAAGGATTCCAGATGGCTGTTGTCTATGGAAGACGTCGTATAGGTAAGACGTTTTTTTATTAACTGAATTTGTAAAAAGATAAAAATTCATTGTATTTACCTGCTGAAGAGTTGAATGATTTACTGAATCTTCAAAAATTCTCTAGAATTTTAGGTGAGAAGATAGGGATATCTAATTTTTCCGAATGTAGAAAATTGGAATAATTTTTAGTTTGATAAAAGAGCAGTTTGGAAATGATAAGTTAGTTCTTATTATTGATGAATATCCTTATGCAGCAACTGCAAATAAATCATTGAATTCAATATTGCAACATGTAATTGATAATGAATTGAAGGATACTAATATATTTCTAATCTTGTGTGGTTCATCTATGAGTTTTATGGAAAATGAGGTTTTAGGTGAGAAAAGTCCTTTATTCGGGCGTCGAACAGGTCAACTTAAGGTTAATCCTTTAGATTATTACGATTCAGCAAAATTTTATCCGAATGTCAGTAATGAAGATAAGGTTAAATATTATGCTTGTGTAGGTGGAACACCGTATTATTTATCGTTGATTGATGAAAAATTATCGTTTGAAGAGAATATAAAAGAACTATATTTCGATATCAATGGATACTTGAATAATGAAGGGGTTCTGCTTATGAAACAAGAGTTTAGAGAACCGGCTAACTATAATGCAGTATTACAGGCGATAGCTAGCGGCTCGAATACATTAGGAGAAATCGTTAGCTACACAAAACTTGAAACTAATATAGTTTCTAAGTACCTATTAGTTCTACAAAACTTAAATTATATAGAGAGAGTAATTCCTTTTGGAGCTAATTCTTTGAAAGGGAAAAATTAGTCGTTACATTATTGCTGAAAATTTCTTAGCATTTTGGTATCGTTATGTATTTTCTGTAAGAGGGGAAATAGAACGAGGACATGGAGAAATCTATTCAGAAGTGGCGTTAAATGATTTACCTAACTTTATAGGGCCTATTTTTCGAAGAAATATCTAGACAGTATTTGCGAAGAATGAATATAAACAAACAATTGCCATTTGTTGCTAAAACTTTTGGACGTTGGTGGGGTAAAGATAAGCAGGGTAATGTTCAAGAAGTGGATGTTGTAGTAGATTCTATACTTGATAAGAAGATGATAGTAGGAGAATGTAAGTGGCGTGATTCATTCAAATTAACAAAAAAACTATAGATTTACTGTCTCAAAAGAGCGGAAATTTTTTTGGTAAAATATACTACTTATAAGTATCTATTTGTAAAAAAATAATGATATTTCTGTAGAAGATGGTGTAACGGTAGTTACCCTTGAAATGCTATATAAATAATTTTACTACTTTAAAGTATAATACTCACGAGTAGTAAAAATTTGAACGGGTAGGACGCTTTGCTGGTTGAAATAATAATATTAAATCTCTCATTGATTTCATGGGAAAAATTTGCGATGATAATTTAAGAATTAGTTTTGAACTATGTCAACCTGTATAACATGAAAAATTTTTTTAGAGATAACTTTGAAAAATTAAAAACGCTCATCATTTAGAAAAAAACAATCAAATATAAAAATAAAAACACTCATTTTAATCGATTATTTTGATTATTTATGAGTGTTTTTTGCTTGATTTTGATTGAATAGCTATATTATATTAGATATAATAATCTTGGGAGTTAGGAGAAGAGAAATTGGTAAATGAAAGATGGAATAAAATTTTAGATTTATTAGATGAGAAAGGTTCGTTGAATCTAAAGGAGTTGATGGAACATTGTAATGTTTCGGAAGCAACGATAAGACGTGATCTTACAAACCTAGAAGATAAAAATTTATTATATAGAACGCATGGTGGTGCGATGAAACGCTCGGCAGCACGTGGTAGTGAAGAAAGTGTTGAAGCGAAACGTGAAGAGTATCTGCAGGAGAAAAGAGCGGTAGCGAAGTACCTTTGTGATAATGTTGTTCAGTCGGGGCAGACGATTTATCTAGATGCAGGGACATCAACGTACGAAATGATCGAACACCTTCGAGACAGAAGGATAACTGTAGTGACTAATTCAACATACCATTTGCCGAAGCTTATTAATAATAAAATACATACTATTATATTAGGCGGAACGATAAAACACTCTACACAAGCTGTAATTGGTTCGGTGGCTATAGAGCAACTAAAGAAATATAGTTTTGATATGTGTTTTATAGGGTGTAACGGTATAGATGAAGCTTTTGGTGTAACAACTGCCGAAGAAAAATGAAGCTTTTATAAAAAGCTATGGCGATAAAAAATAGCAAGAAAAAGTATGTTCTCGCAGATAAATCGAAATTCGGTCATAGAAAATTTCAAAAATTTGCCGAATTGGATGATGTAACTATCGTATCGTATGAAGTTCCAGATGAATATAAAAAAATTTAAAAAAATATAATAGAAGTAAAAAGTATGAAGGAGGACTAAAAGTGTATTATACAATTACTTTAAATCCAGCTGTTGACATGCTGACAACGGCGGAAAATTTCGCACTTGGAAAACTAAATAGAACACAAGAAGCGAAGTACGTAGTAGGTGGAAAAGGAATTAATATCTCAATCTTGCTAAACAACGTTGGTGTTGATAGTAAAGCGTGGGGATTTGTTGCTGGATTCACAGGATATTTTTATTAAATCAGAACTAGATAATCTAGGTGTGAAACATGATTTTGTAGAAACGAGTGGAGCTACTAGAATCAACATGAAATTAACTACAGAAATTGAGACTGAAATTAACGGTCAAAGTAGTAGTGTTAACTTAGATAATGTGAGCGACTTCTTTACGAAATTAGAAGTACTGACTGAGGAAGATGTAGTATTCCTATCAGGTAATGTTATCGCGGGGATGGATGTAGAAGACTTCAAAGCTATAGCGAAGAAAGTATCGGAGTCAGGTGCTACGTTAGTAGTAGATAGTAATAAAGAATTAGTGTTAGACACACTAGAGTACAAACCATTCGTAGTTAAACCAAATGAATTTGAACTTGGAGAAATGTTTGGTGTAACTTTAAATAGTATAGAAGAAATCTTACAATACGCTGAAAAACTACAAGAACGTGGTGCGAAAAATGTCCTTGTTTCACGTGGAGCAGACGGAGCTTTACTGCTAACTGAAGATAAAGAAGTATTCGAAGTTAACGTAGCCAAAGGTAAGATAGTATCGACGGTTGCAGCAGGAGATAGTATGCTTGCGATGTTTGTTGCGAAATACAATGAAACAAAAGACTACCAAGAAGCCCTGCGCTATGCATCGGCTGCAGGTGGTGCGACATCATTCTCAGTAGGAGTAGGAAGTAAGAAATTAATTGAGGAATTACTACCACAAATCGAAGTTAAAAAAAGTTAAAAATAAAAATTTCAATAAATTATTTACATAAAATTAAGTTAAAAGTATTTCTCGGAAATATGAAATTAACAAAGGAGAAAGAAATGAAATTAACAGATGTTCTAAATTATGACTTAGTTCAATTCGGATTCAGCGCTACAGATAAAAAAGAAGCTCTGGATAAACTAACAAGTATGTTAGTGGAAAAAAATATTATCGCTAGTAAAGATAACTTTTTAAACGCGTTACTAGCTCGTGAAGCTCAATCAACTACAGGTGTAGGAGAAAACGTAGCTATCCCACACGCTAAAAGTGAAGATTTCGACAAAGCGATGATCGTTTATGCGAAAAGTAACGAAGGTGTTGAGTGGGAAAGTTTTGACGGACAACCTGCCAAGCATATCTTTATGATCTGTGCACCCGACGGAGGAGCAGACGAGCACCTTAAAGCTCTAGCTTCATTATCACAAGCTCTTATGGATGCAGATGTAAAAGCAGGACTAGATGCAGCTACAACTAAAGCAGACGTAGAAAAAGTATTCGCAGACTTCGTAGCTAAAACAGAAGCTCCAAAAGAAGAAGAAAAACCAACAGCTCCAAGTGGAGAAAAACCGTATATCATTGCGGTAACAGCTTGTCCAACAGGTATTGCCCACACATTCATGGCTGCAGAAAAAATTAAAGAAACAGCTAAAGCGATGGGGCTAGATGTTAAAGTAGAAACAAACGGTCAAATCGGTGTAGAAAACAAACTTACAAAAGAAGATATCGAAAGAGCAGCGGGAATCATCGTTGCAGCTGATAAAAAAGTAGAAGTTGCACGTTTTGATGGACGCCCAACAATTATGACAAAAGTAGCTGACGGAATTAACAAACCAGAAGAACTTATCCAAACGATCTTAGATGGAAAAGCTCCTATCTACAAACACGACGGAGCAGCAGATGCTTCAGAAGATTCTTCAGTAAATGAAAGTATCGGACGTCGTGCTTACAAGCACCTAATGGAAGGTGTAAGTAACATGCTACCATTCGTAGTAGCTGGTGGTATTCTTATTGCATTATCATTCATCTGGGGTATTAACTCATTTGATCCAAAAGACCCATCTTACAACAAAGTTGCAGAAGTATTATTCTACTTCGGTAAAATTTCATTTAGTATGATGTTACCAATCTTAGCTGGATTCATCGGTCGTTCTATCGCTGACCGCCCTGGATTTATTGTTGGTATGATCGGTGGTATTTTAGCAGACCCAAGTATTTTAAGTCTAAAAAGTGATTTATTAGCATATACTCCTTCAGGATTCTTAGGAGCGTTAGTAGCAGGGTTCTTAGCTGGTGGAATCATCCACGTATTAAAAATCGCGTTCAGTTGGATGCCTCGTTCATTAGATGGTATTAAACCAATCTTCCTATTCCCTATCTTAGGATCACTAATTATGGGATTATTAATGATCTTCCTAATCAATGCGCCGATGGCAAGTGTTATGGAAGGATTAAAACACTTTATCGAAAGTCTTAACGGAAGCGGTAAGTTCATCCTTGGATTCGTAGTAGCTGCGATGATGGCTATCGATATGGGTGGTCCGATTAACAAAGCTTCTTACGTAACAGGTACAGCGTTACTAACATCTGCAGGTTCAGCAGGAAGTGATGTAATGGCTGCAGTTATGATCGGTGGTATGGTACCTCCACTAGCAATTGCAATCTCTGCAACAATCAACAAAAACATCTGGCCAAAAGCTCAACGTAGTGGAGCGTTAGTAAACTATGTAATGGGATTATCATTCATTACAGAAGGAGCTATTCCATTTGCAGCAAGTAACCCAGCACGTGTTATTCCACCGTTATTCATCTCAAGTGGTATCGCTGGAGCGTTAAGTATGACATTTGGTGCTGTATCAAAAGCTCCTCATGGAGGAATCTTCGCTATAGCTGCGGGTGCTGTAAGTAACCCGCTTATGTATTTGTTAGCTTTAGTAATCGGTGCAGTATTAGGTGCATTATTATTAATCGCATTTCTAAGCTTTTGGGAAAAAAAGATAGTAAAATAATTTTTAGTAAAATATAATATTATAAGAAAATATTTAAAATAATAAAGTCGTCGAAGTTTCAAGATTTAATTCTCGAAACTTTGATGGCTTATTTTTATGGGTGTAGGAGAATTATAAGGTTCTAAATAGATGAATGCTACTACTTGTTATTGCAAAATCTTAAGTAAAAAAATTATTTGAAATATATAAATTTTTTTATAAGAAGCTGTTAGAGTATAATATTGTTAAAAATATGGTGCTGCCCTCAAAAAGTACTGGATTTTTAAAAATAGTTTACCTGAAAACTCATAGACGCAGTGGTTTATTGACATCCGAATTCTCTTTAAAAAGCTTTTAGAGATACTTTAATAAACTTTGTGGGGTGACTCGACAAAATCGATTTCTTCGAAAATCATGATTTTTGAGTCACCCCTTTTTGATTATAGAATTTTAGTTAGTTTACTAAAAAGCAATCCCAGTTGAATAATACGTCTTCAAACTCTAAATTTTCTAATTTTTTTCTTTATTAATAAAAATGAGCAACTCCACAATCGCCCCACATAATTTGAGAACTGTTAGGGTCGCTCTCCCATTGGCTATCTACTTGAAGTAGAGTGATATCGTATGCGTTTGGTTCGTCTGGATTACGAGGATCCCACTGAGTGAATGTCGGATAAGCTCCGATAGCATGATTAACCCCGGTAAACGCCTTGAATAAAGTATTAAAAACCTCTTGATCTAAATCGTTGTATAAATTTTTGACATCCTCATCTGGGAATAATTCCCTCACAGTTTGTAGTACCAGATTCTCAAATTGAAAGTCATTTGAAGTAATAGTAGATATTCCCTTTTCAAATTTTAAGGCGAAAGAGGTATTTTCTTTATTAAAAGGTGAATATTCTTCGTCATTATTCTCATTTAGTAAATTATACTTATTCAAAACATCATCGTTTGTTATGTCGTTTTCGATTTTCTTAATGTATATCACGCGATAATCTTCTTTATTATTTAACCCAAAATTATCATTACGACTAATCCAAAATTGTATTAAACCTTCCTTAGGATATAAAACATTTTCTGGTAATTCAGTACAATTTATCTGAGCTAACAGAGCTAACTGCGTGTTGTTTGAATCTTTAGGTACATCAGAATCTTTTAGCAATATACGGAATGCCGCCAATTTACTATCTGCAACATTGAGATTATCGTTTGCTTCAAGTATGATGTTGATGTATTCGTGTGTATTATTATCTCTTATTTTTTTCTATAACTTTGTTAATATTTTCAAGTGTAATCATAATAAACCTCCGTTATATGATATTCGTTTAATTTTTTTGTTAGGTTCTCTAATAGAAATAAAAAAACCAAATAAAAATTATAGTGTATATAGATGCGAACGAACTCTATAGTTTTTAATAAGTTTTTTTATATAAAATTTTTCGTTGACCTTAGGATGAAAAACTATATGTTAATATTTTTAGTTCAATTCACTGTAAATATACTGATTTCAGATGAAAAATTTTTAGTGTATAACTTTTCACGGTTTCATTCTAACATAAAAATCTTGGCTTAGTCAATTATAATATAGTTTAATGGTGATGTAGGTGGATTTAATCTGGTTTAATAGGTGAAAAATTTTAAATAACATATTAAAAAAAGTACTAAATAAGACTACTATTTCTCGAAAAATCAAATAAAAAGACTAACTGTTTTGTCTTGGGTGAAGGATACCTCTGAATTAGTTATTCTTAAATTTGAGGATATTTTTTTAGTTTGTTGATGAATTGAAGAGTTCGCTTTTAGTTTGTTGATGAATTCGAAATCGAACTTTTTCCTGTGTTTTAGAATTTATTACATACCAGAGAAAAGTTGCTGTAATTTCTGTAGCAAAGATGGTGGAATGTGTAAATTGATACAAGTTATAGATAATTTGTGATATAATCAAAGGAATAATATTAACTAAAGGAGCATTTTATGAAAACATATAGCAGAAAAGTTGAAAAAATACTAGCGTGGATTGCGAATGTTATTATGATACTTGTAACAGGTTTATTATCACTAGGGGCGTTTTCTAGCCAATTAGCAACAGCGTTTAAACAAAAAGAATTTGAGCCTATTCTTCATAACTTATTGCAAGACCCGGGAGTTGCATCATTATTAAAAAGTTCAGGTTTAGATATCGTATCGTTACTTGTATTGTTGGTGAAAATTTACACAGTAGTTGTGATTATAGCTTTAGTATTAGCTTTAATTGCGTCATTTACTATGAAAGCGAGAATTGTTTCAGGGATACTATTCCTAATCTCAGCGGTAGTAATTGGAATAATGACAGTAGGAATACTACTTCCTGTGTACTTACTGTACTTTGTTGTAGCCATCATGTTATTCGCAAGAAGAGTGCCTAAAAATCCAATCGATACAGATTTTACACAATCATCTGAAAAACCAGAAATAGACAGATTAGAGTATTTATAAGAATAAAAAAAGTCTATATTTGTGAGTGTTTAATAAAAATAATAAACTATTCTATTGATTTAGAAGTTATCGAAAATTAGATATCTTCGTTCAAATATTAATAGAATAGCTTTTTTTATTTGTGTAGTGTTTTAATAGCTGGCAAATAAGAAAGTCCGAAAGACGAGGATGATTTAAAAATCGTGATTTTGGAGAAATCGATTTTTGTTGATTCGTTCCTTGAAAAGCTTTATTAGATATATAAGAACCTTTTTATAAGGTGAATTTAGATTGTGACTATGAGTTCTTATATAAACCTTTTTAAAATTTAGGATTTTTAATCAGCTCTTTAACGTTAAAATTATCTAAATATAGAAAATAAATTTTTATAATTGAAATTTATTGATAAATTGAAAGAACAGAAATAGTTAATGAAATACTGAAGAATCTGCTTGTTTTAAAGGGATTTAAAATAGATAAATCTTTGATAAATAACTGAATTTGTTGTATAATTATTAGGATAAAGTATTTTTCTGTATAGGATTGGAATATGATTGAAATAATAGTTAATTCTAGAAATAAGAAAAGTCTTATTGAACTTGATAAAATAGAACGAGTTTTAAAGAAAAGAATATGCCTTATAAGGTATTAAAAACCTCTAAAAGTAAGAATGCAAGTGATTTGATGAATGAAATCTGTGGAGATGAACTAATTGTCATCGGAGGAGATGGAACTATTAACGAAGTGATAAATAATTATCATGGTAGGGATATTATCTATCTTGCGCATGGTTCAGGTAATGATTCTAGCTAGGTCTATAAAATTCAAGAAAGATGTAGAAATAAGTCGATTATTAGACTCAAAAAGATTCATTGAATATGATGTAGGCGTTGTTAACGATAGGATGTTCTGTTCGGGATTTGATGTAGGTTTTAATGCTGACATAATAAAAAGAGCGAATAGCTCAAAATTAAAGAAATATTTAGGAAAGTATATCTATCTTCTTCAAGGAGTAATAGGTATTTTCATGCTGAAAAAGTATAAGGCGAAAATATCGTGTGATGACAGGGAAATAAATACTGATAAGTTGTACTTGCTTAATGTGATGATTCAGCCATATGAAGGCGGTGGAATAAAGTTTGCTCCTAATGCGACAGGTCAGGATGGTAAGTTTCACATAATGGTAATGGAAAATATGCTTTTGACAACTTTCGTATATAACTATTTATGTTTGTTTTTAAAAACATAGTAAACTGAAGAATGTCACACATATAACGACTAATAGATTAACTATAAAAACAAATCAGAAGTACTTTCAGATTGATGGAGAATTAATAAACAACAATCGAAGCTTAAACCTTAGTTGTATTAGCAAATTTTATAAATTAAAGAGGATGGAAAAATGAGAAGAAATTCAAGCAGTAGAAATAGAAGACACGAGGAGGGTATGGGAATTTTTGAGATAGTTAATGGAATATTAGCTGTTTTACTAACTATACTCGGAGGACTGGTAAGTTGGACGATGTTAAAATACGACTTTTTAAATTTTAGAGGAGTCAATTATGCAATAATCGGATTAATAATCCTAGCGATAGTGCTGTCAATATTCTTAATAATCAAGAAAAAAAGCGAAAATATTTAATGTAATAATGTTGATTGTTATGAATATTGTTTTAATATTTTCTTACATGCAATTTAGAACAGCGATTGGATTATTTGACAATCTAAACAACAACGCGGCAGTAAGTGAGTACACTATGGACGTTGTCGTCCTAAAAAATGACAAAGCAGAAAAACTAGCTGACCTAAAAGATGCTACAGTATCAGCGCCAGTTTCTTCAGATGGAGAAAACATCAATAAGCTGATGAAAGAGATTCGCGATAAAGAAAAACAAAGTTTAAATCTTTCAGAATCGAAAAACTACTTCTCAGCATATGAAGAACTAACAGCGGGAACAGCTAGAGCAATGGTGCTAAACAGCTCGTTTGAAGACTTAATTACAAGTCAACATCAAGACTTTAAAGATAAAACAAAAGTAATATACTCATACAAAATAACAAAAACTGTAAATGCAAAAGCAAAACAAAATGCAGGGGATACGTTCAATGTTTATGTAAGTGGTATTGATACTTACGGACCAGTATCAAGCGTGAGCCGTTCAGACGTTAATATTATTATGACAGTAAACAAAAAAACTGGAAAAATCTTATTAACTACAACACCACGTGATTCATATGTGAAGATTGCAGACGGTGGTAACAACCAATACGATAAACTTACACACGCAGGATTATACGGTGAGAATCATCAATTCATACATTAGAGAATATCTACGGTATTAAAATTGATTACTATGCAAGACTTAACTTCACATCATTCCTAAAACTAATCGATACAGTCGGTGGGGTAGATGTGTATAATGATCAAGCATTTATATCACATGGTGGAGATAAATCTTTCCAACCAGGATTATTACATATGGATTCTAAAACAGCACTTATATTTGTTCGCGAAAGATATGGTCTAGCTAGTGGAGACCATGATCGTGGTAAAAACCAAGAAAAAGTCATTACAGCGATAATTAAAAAACTTACTTCGAAAGAAGGATTAGCGAATTATCAAAGTGTTATTAAAGAACTAAGTGAGTCAATTCAGACAAACATGCCGATAGAAACAGCGATGGGTCTTGCGAATGAACAACTTAGCTCAGGAAAAGATTATAACGTAACTTCTCAAGCATTAACTGGTACTGGAAGTATGGGATTACCATCATACGCGATGCCAGGAGCTCAATTATACATGATGCAAATCGATGATAAGAGTTTAGAGGAAGTTACAGCAAATATTAAAGATGTATTGGAAGGAAAGTAGATGAGAGACGGAATTAGAATGATAGACATACATTCCCATGTAGTCTTCGGAGTAGATGACGGCGCAAAAACTGAAAAGGATACTCGTGATTTACTAGAAGAAAGTTACAGACAAGGTGTTAGAACGATTATCGCAACCCCTCACAGAAGACGTGGAATGTTTGAAACAGATATAGAAATAATAAGAGAAAATTTCAAGAGAGTGGAAGAAATCGCGGGAGAGATAGCTAGCGACCTAAGAGTTTACTTAGGTAGCGAAGTTTACTACAAAGAAGGGGAAGTCGCTAAGATTGAAAGTGGAGAATACCCAAGGTTAGCGGGAACGGATTATGTACTCGTAGAATTTCCTTATGAAATGCGCTATAAGGAAATCCACAGAGCGATAAATAAAGTTATATTACTAGGATTAACACCAGTAGTAGCACACGTTGAAAGATATAACGATGTAGATGAAAAAGGTGTGCAAGAGTTAATTAACATGGGTGCTTATATCCAAGTAAACGCGGCAAGTGTTCTTAAAGCAAAACTTATCGGTGATAAACATAAACATTACAAAAAACGAGCTAAGAAATATTTGGATGAGGAACTAGTTCATTTTATCGCAAGTGATATGCACAATATGGATTCTCGAAGAACATTCATGAAAGAAGCATATGATATTATTGAGAAAAATATGGACCAACAATAGCTTACGAATTATTCGAAAAACCAAGAAAAACTATTAATGAATAAAAATAATATAAAGAGAGGAAAAACAAAAGAATGGATAATCAAGAAAAGATTTAATACAGTTAGATATTATGCTACTGTTAAGAAGAATTTGGGAGAAGAAGATATTAATAGCATTAGTGACATTACTATTCACAGCAGTTTCACTTGCAGTTAGTATTTTCTTAGTAACTCCGAAATACTCATCTACTACGAAAGTATACGTAGTTAACCAAAAAAGGGGACAAAGCAATCACTACACAAGATGTTCAGCTAGGATCATTATTAGTAAAAGACTACAAAGAGATTATTCTTTCTAACAAGGTAATGGAAGATGCGGCAGAGAAAAGTGAGACAGGAATCACAGCTAAACAATTAGTAGGGAAAGTTAGTGTTGAAGCACCGAAAGATACACGTATTATCTCAATCACCGTTCAAGACAAAAATCCACAAGTAGCGAGTGACTTAGCAAATACAGTAAAAGAAGTATCAGCAGATCAAATCAAAGAAATAACAAAAATCGAAGATGTAACGACGTTAGAAGAAGCGAAAGCTGCCACTTCACCAAGTTCTCCTAATATCCCTAGAAATGCGATTTTAGCGACAGCATTAGGGTTTATCCTGGCTGTAGCGGGTGTAGTACTATTTGAACTATTAGATGATAGAGTTAAGAGAGCAGAAGATATTGAAGAAACAATGGGATTAGTACTTTTAGGTGTAGTTCCAGATACAAAAACAGGAAAGAAATAAGGTGAAAATACATGGCACAAATTAATTTACTAACAAATCAAAAAATAGTTGATCCTAAAAATGAAGAGTACTATAACGCCTTACGTACGAATATCCAATTTTTAGGAAAAGATAAAAAAGTAATCGTAATTACATCGACTTCTGAAAAATGAAGGAAAGAGTACAGTATCAACCAACTTAGCTATCTCTACTAGCGAAGCTAGGGTTAAAAACTATTCTTGTAGATACCGACACACGTAAGTCAGTTATGGCAGGTCGGTTTAAATTTAAACATAAAATTAGTGGATTAACTAACTACCTATCTGGAGTATCTCCAATAGAGGATGTTATTTATGAGACAGATGTGGAGCATCTTAATGTTATCCCAGCAGGGCAAGTACCACCTAATCCAACAGGATTACTACAAAACAAAAACTTCAATATTATGATTGAAGTCTTTAGAGAGTATTATGATTACGTTATTATCGATACACCGCCTATCGGACAGGTAATTGATGCAGCTATCGTAGCACCTAAAACTGATGGGGTAGTAATGGTAGTAGAAGCGAACCGTGTTAAGAAAAAATCTTTAGAGAAAGCAAAAGAACAACTGGAAAAAGGTGGAGCAGAGTTTCTAGGGGTAATCCTAAACAAAGTTAGCTCAAATGAGCTTGGTTATGGTGGTTATTATGGGCATTATGGTAGCCATGGAATAGAAGGGGTTAAGAAGTAGTAAAGGGGAAAATAAATAAAATGGAAGAGAACTCAGTTAATAGTCAGTTCGAGGGAGCAAGAAGTAAAACCAGTTATTTATTTTTCAAGAGATTATTTGATATATCTATAGCATTAGTGGGGATGATAGTGTTAGTGATAGTTACTGTCATCCTAGTTATCTTTATAGTTTTGGTAAAAATAAAGGGAAAATATTTTTTTCTCAGGAAAGAATAGGCTTAAATGGAAAAAGATTTAAAATTTATAAATATAGATCAATGGTAGAAAATGCCCAAGAAATACTGAAAAAGATGAAGAACTTTATAAAAATATATAGAAAACAGCTATAAACTGCTTTCCAGAAGAAGACCCAAGGATGACTAGATTAGGTAGATTTATAAGAAAACATAGTATTGATGAAATTCCACAATTTATTAATATCCTAAAAGGAGACATGAGTTTTATAGGACCTAGACCTGTAATAGAAGAAGAATTACTTCAGTATGGAGAAAGAGCTCCTAAATTTTTATCTGTTAAAACCTGGAGCAACAGGTTGGTGGCAAGTCAGTGGAAGAAGTGAGGTAGGGTTATCCTGAAAGATGTGATATGGAACTATACTATGTAGAAAATTGTTCATTCAAATTAGATATAAAAAAATATTCTTCTTAGAGTTAAAGAGAATAATAACAAAGGATACAGCATACTATAAAATAAAAATCTGTGTTTCGTCGCCAAACTAAAACACAGACTTATATAAGTGAATAAGGATATATTAACATAAATATTAATAAAATGGAAGAGAGAGGATTAAATTTGACTAAAAAATTAAAATATTAATAGCAACACATAAAGAGTTTATTCCTCCTAAAGATGAAATATACTTACCTATTCATGTAGGTGCTGAAGGTAAAGGAGAACTTGATTATCAAAAAGATAATATTGGTGAAAAACATATCTGTTTAAATCCGTACTTTTGTGAATTAACAGGTGTATATTGGGCATGGAAAAATTTAGACGCAGAGTATATTGGATTAGATCACTATCGTAGATATTTTTTAGTACTAAAAAGTAAAATATAAAAGATGGTATGGATATAAGTGAAGTAGTTTTAGATAAGAAAAGTACAGAACAATACTTAAAAAGAAGCGGACATATTAGTTCCAAAATTAAGAAAATATTATATTGAAACACTTTATGATCATTATGCAAATACACTTGATGGTAGTCATCTTGATAAAACAAGAGATATTATTTCAGAGATGACACCAGAGTATATTAAGGCTTTTGATAAAGTTATGAAACAAACTAGTGGACATATGTTTAATATGTTTATTATGAAAAAGAATTACTCGATGAATATTGTTCGTAGCTATTCCCAATTTTATTTGAACTACAAAATAGAGTAGATGTAGCTAATCTTACAGCTTTTTTGAAGCAAGATTATTCGGAAGAGTAAGTGAGCTTTTATTTAATATTTGGTTAGAATATAAGAATTATCAAGTGAAAGAAGTTCCATTTTTTTGATGCATTCGAAGTGAATTGGATTAAAAAGGTGGAGCATTTTAAAAGCGAAGTTTTTCAAAAAGAAATACAAACAAAGTTTTTAGAGGAGGAAATATGTCTGAGATAAAAATAATTCAAACTAAAATTTTAGAAATACTTAAAATTTTTATCGAAACATGCGAAGAGCATAACTTGACGTACTATGCACTTGGTGGAACTCTATTAGCGCAGTAAGACATGGTGGATTCATTCCGTGGGATGACGATATAGATATAGGTATGCTGAGAGAAGATTATGAGAAATTTAAAAATAGCTAGTGATAAATTTAATGGTAGATATCTATTTTTAAGTGAAGATACTCCAGGCTATAAAAAGCTTTTTCTGTAATAAGAGATACTTCTACAAAGATTGTTATGAATTATAGTAATATAGAGCAAGAGGAAAGTTTATGGATAGATATATTTCCGATTGATGGACTACCAGAAAAAGGTGTGAAGAGAAAATTGCATGAGAAACAGTACCTATTTAGAAGAATGATGGTACAGCTATCTCAATTCAATTCAATAGTGAATCAAAATAAAGCCAATAGACCTTTGTATGAGACTGCGATAATTAAAATTGCAGGTATTGTAAAGATTGAAAATTTGCTGTCTTTCGAAAAAGCACAACAAAAGTATCTAGAAACTATAAAGAAGTATAGTGTGACAGAGGGATACGCAGGAAATTATACAGGGGCATATAAGCTTCGAGAATTAGTTCCAAGTGAATATTTTGGAGCTGCTAGAAAATTACAATTTGAAACAGTGGAATTAAGTGTACCAGAAAAATATAATGAATATTTATCTGCAAATCTATGGTGAAGATTATATGGAGCTACCACCGAAAGAACAAAGAGTTCCTCATCAGTATGAGATTTTTGAGCTTAGGAGAATAATAGTAATGAATAAAAATAAGAAAAAAACATTGAACTATTATAAAGACATAAAAAAAGTAAAAAGAATTATTTTCAAGTAATGTGTTGAATTGGCAACTAGTTGGAAAGTTCCTTGGTCAAATTCCACGTCTTATCGGAGAGAGGAATGCAAGGAGAATTTGTGAAAAAAAGACATAGCGTAACAAGAGAATTTCTAATTTCAGAATTTAGTTCTATTTTTACAAAATTATGAATTTAAGTCTCATAATAAAACAAATAGCAAAAATAATATGGAGCTTGTGGTTACAAGGATATGATTCGGCTCCTGAGTTAGTGAAAGCTATTTTAGATAATTCGAAAGAATATGCAGAGCAAGAAGGTTTTGAATTTATATTATTAGATGAAAAAAATCGATGTTTGAATATGTCGATTTTCCTCCGTATATTACTGATAAAATAAATAAGGGATTACTAACACACACTGCACTTGCTGATTTATTAAGAGTTTCACTATTGGCAAAAATATGGAGGTACTTGGTTGGATTCAACTGTATTTTTATGTAAAAATTTTTGATGCGTCTAACTTTATGAAGAGATTTTTATACGATTAAAACAGGTGATATGAAAGATTACTCCCCTAACGTCTCTAAACATAGATGGAAAAACATTTGTATTATCGGGAAATAGCGAATTATTTACTTTTACAAGAGATTTTTTTCTTTGAATACTATAAGAAATTTGATTTGCAAAATTGATTACCTATTAATTGATTATATATTTGATTTAGGATTTGAATATAGTGAAATAATAAGAAATCAGATGCTGGAATTAGAAAAATCAAATCCTAATTTATTTTGGTTAGAAAATCATTTAGGAGATGAGTTTGATCAAAAAGTGTGGAGTAATATTACAGAAACTACGAAAGTATTCAAAACAACGTATAAATTATCTGAAGAAATTAAACCAAATAAGAATAATTTTTATTCCAAATTAATAGATAGAAAGTTATAGGATGAGAAAATGAAGAAAAAGATATGTTTTGTGAAATGGATTGTAAATGAAGCCGATGGGGGATTAAAGGTTGCGGTCAATCTAGCAAATGAGTTATCAGGGAAGTATGAAATCCACTTACTTTCAATTTTTGCCACTAGGGAAGTTTTCTTTTGAATTAGGTGAAGATATACATTATCAGGTTTTATCCAAAGAGAAGTTATCTATGACAAAAGACTTTTTTAAGGCTGTAAAGTTATTGAGGGAGTATGTTGTTGAGAATGATATAAGTATTTTATTTGGTATTGGGATTACAATGAATGCTGTAGGAGTAGCAGGAACACTTGGATTAAAAACAAAATTTGTTTCTTGTGACCATACAAATTCTATATCGGATAATAGAACTCGAGTACAGAAAATACAAAGATATATAGGTGCATATAGTGCAAAGTAAAATAATAACTTTAACAGAAAAAGATAAGTTAAATTATGTTAGAAGATATAGAATATCAAAAGATAGAGTTGGTTATATTTATAATTGGATGGAGATATATATAGAAATAATGAAACATATTCAATAGAATCTAAAACTATTTTAACAGTAGGTCGCTTTCATTTTCAAAAAGGGATACGACTATTTATCTAAAGTAGCACTCAATGTTTTTATCAAAGTATCCAGATTGGCGTTGGAATATATATGGATCTGGTGATGATCAAATTAAAGAAAAGTTGGTAACAGAGTTAGAAGAGGGTGGAGTAATAACACAGATGAATTTTAAAGGAAATGTTAAGGGGATAGAGAATATATACCCTAATCATGGAATATATGTAATGACTTCGCGTTATGAAGGATTACCTCTAGTGTTATTAGAGGCAAAACAGTATAAGTTACCTATAGTTAGCTTTAATTGTCCAACAGGTCCGTCTGAGATTGTATTAGATGGTGAAAATGGATATTTAATTGATAACTTTGATACTGAAGAAATGAGTAATAAAATTTGTAAACTTATTGAAGATAAAGAGTTAAGAGGAGGATTCTCTGAAAATTCTCTGAATGATACAGAGAAATTCAGTAAAGAAAGAATTCTTCAACAATGGATTCATTTGATAGAAGAAATGATAGGAGGAGAATAAAATGAAGAGAATGTTGATATGTATCTCCACTTTAGGATCAGGAGGAGCAGAAAAATCATTGGTAAATTTTATTAGTGAGTATAAAAAGAGCTACGATATATCATTATTGGTATTTAGTGAAAGAAATAATTACTATTCAAAGTTTCTACAAGAAATACCAGTAGACTATGTAATTAAAAAGAATGTTCATTTATTTATACAAAAAGATTATAAATAAGTTATTTAAATATATACCTTCAAGTATTCTGTATAGAGTAGCGATGAATAAGTCTATATATAAGAATCAAAAAGTTTGACATAGAATTTTGCGTATTTAGAAGGAAGAGCTACTAAAATTATTTCAGGATCTCAGTAATAAGAATAGTAAGAAATATGCATATATTCACTGTGATTTTCTAAAACATTGGCATTCTAAAAATAGATATATATCGTATAAATCAGAATATGATAGTTATAAAAGATTTAATAGAGTAATTTCTGTATCACCTGGAACAAAGAGAATCTTTCTTACATGTATTCCCAAAATTAGATGTTGATGTTATTCCAAATTTTTATTAATAAAGAAGAGATATTAAAAAAAGGAAATATCTATTTTGAAGATGCAACTATCAAATATTTTTGTTCTGTTGGAAGATTAGAAGAAGTGAAGAACTTTAATCTTTTAATTGATGCATTTCACAGTTTTAGATCCGGAATATAAATTGTATATATTGGGAGAAGGAAGTCAATATAGTTCGTTGTTGACACAGATAAAAATTAAAAGAAGAAGACAATATACGTCTATTAGGATTTAAAAATAATCCATATAAATATAAAAAAATAGCATAGGATTAATACAAAGTTCACATTCTGAGTCATTTAGTTATGTTCTAGCAGAAGCGAATATTTTAGGGATACCGACCTTATCTACAAAAACACAGGGTTCTAGTTATATGGGAAAAATATTTTTGGTGTAATAGAAGTAGAACATAATGTAGATGCGTTAGTTGAGGGAATGGTAAAAGCTACTTGATAAAAAGTTTCCAATGCTCAATTTACAATAAACAACGAGGCAAAAACAATTTGATATGCTATTTAAAGGAGTTTTTAGGAAATTATGAATAATAATGAAAAGATATATAATAGTTTATTTAATGTAATATTTAGTATATGTTTTTAATTTATTCTCTGAAATCTATAAATATAGGACTAGATATATCAATGTTTAAGTACTTAAATTTAAGTATATTAGGATTGTCTGTTATATTATGGGTATTTAATATTTCTTTTTAAGGTTTCCTCAAAAATTAATTGTTATAATAACATTCTTAATTTACTTATTGTTATCGATATATATTCAATTTAGTTTTTGATATTTTTCTTTTTCTGGTATTTTATACTTTGTTGAATAATAGTAATAAAAAATTTGCTTATTTACAAGTGATAATAATGATTCTTACGTTTATAGGTACACTAATAGCAGTAAAACTTGGATTTATTGAGAATCTATTATTTTATAGAAGTGGTGATGGAGTAAGACAGACACTCGGATTTAATCACCCAAATACTTTAGGTATGTTTGTTTATGCAATTACAATTAATTCACTAAGTATAATGAATAAATCAAGATATAGACTATTGAAATATATTGCGTTATTAATATTTAATTTATATTTTTATTATATTAGTGATTCTAGAACTGCATCATTAATCAGCTTGGGAACAGTTATTATTATTATAGTCCTAGAGTCTATTAATTTGGATAATAAAATTATGAATAATAAATTAATAATAGGGGGAATACTATCGTTTATCTTAGTAATTGTTGGACTTTCAACTTATTTTAGTTTTGTAGATAATTATATTGAATTAAATAAGTTGCTTACTAATAGATTATATAGTAGTTATGTGTTTATAACAGAATATGGGTTTAACTTATTAGGGGATATAATTCCAGATATTTTTGAATACAGCTACGGGTGAAGTAATTATTGATAGTGGATATATTAATTTAATATTAAGAAAAGGAATTGTATTTGCAATTATTTTTCTTTATGGTTATTTTTAATAGGATATGGAATAATAAATTCACCAATAAGGAAGGTATATTAATTTTAAGTGTTTTTGTACTTTAATGTTTGAATCATATGGTTTTTTCAATTTTTTATGTTTCAAATTTTATTTTTTGATTATATAGGAAAAAGAAAGGAATATAGAGAATGATGAAAATTACAGTTTTCACACCCACCTATAATAGGGGATATTTACTAGATAAATTATATGAATCTTTATTAAAACAAACAAATACAGATTTTTGAATGGTTAATTATTGATGATGGATCTAATGATAACACTAGTAATATCATAAACAAATTTATAGATGATGACAAAATACGAATTAGATATTTTTATCAAGAAAACTGTGGGAAGCATAGAGCGATAAATAAAGGGTTAGATATTGCAGAAGGAGAATTATTTTTATTGTGGATTCAGATGACACTTTAATTCCTACTGCAATAGAGATAGTTTTAGAAAAGTATAAGTCAGTAGAAAAATTATCCGGAGTTCGCAGGGGATTAGTTTTAATAGGGGGTACTCAGAAAAGGAAATTGTTGGGAAAAACATTTTCTTCAGAATTCATCGATTGTACTAATCTGGAAAAGAGGGAAAAATATTTTGGGAGATAAATCTGAAATATATAGAACAGAGATACTAAGAAATATAAAATTTCCGGAAATTGAAGGAGAAAATTTCATGAGTGAAATTGTCTTATGGAATGAAGTTGCTCGACAAGGATATAAATTGAGATGGTATAATGAAATAATATATATATGTAACTATTTAGAAGATGGCTTAACTGTTAATAGGGATAGTATATATTTAAGAAATCCAATTGCTCATAAGATGATGGTTAATGAATTGCTCCAAATAGATTTTTCCAATTAAATCAAAGGTCAATACTATATATAATTATTATAAGTTGTGGAGAGATAAAAAAATCATTTGTTGAGATTTCTAAAGATATAAATATCAATAAATTTATCTTAGTGGGTTCTATTGTAATAGGTATAGTTAAAAAGTAAGATTAGAAGGAGAAAATAATTGAGTAAGAAATATTTTATATACGAAGATTTTGGAAGTGATTCAACAGCAGCTACTAAGGCACCTAATGATTTGCAAGAAATTTTTTTAATAATCAATTTGTTGATCTTTTGAAGATAAAAAATAAATAATAAAAGTAATAAGAGCATATTATTTACTTAAAAATTCAGTTATTTCTATTTTTAAAGTTAAAAAGGCGATATAGTAATATTTCAGTTTCCATTTGCAACAAATACAAAATTTAAAAAATATTATTAAATATTTGTAAGATAAAAAGGAATTCACGTTATTTTTCTTAATGAATGATTTAGAGTCTTTAAGGTATAATAAAGATTCAGCAAAAGATAATTGATAAAGAAAAATATATTGATTTAGTTGATGTAATAATATGTCATAATAATAGTATGAAGAATTATTTAATATCTTCTGGAATAGACTATAATAAACTGGTAGAACTAGAAATTTTTGATTATTTAGTAGATTTAAATATAAAAGAAAAAGAAATTATTAAGCCTACTGAAGTTACAATAGCAGGAAACTTGTCAAAAATTAAAAAGTGGATACATATATGAGTTAATAGAAAAAAATAAGAAATGTAAATATAAATTTATATGGTCCGAATTTTAATCCTAGAGAGAAATTAGGAGAAAATATTATATATAAAGGAAGTGTAAGTCCAGATAGGTTACCGTTGGAAATTAGTGGTGATTTTGGATTAATATGGGATGGAGATAGTATTAGTACATGTTCTGGTATAACTGGAAATTATTTAAGGTATAATAATCCACATAAAACTTCGCTATTTTTAGTCTCTGGGATGCCAATAATTGTTTTGGAGAAATTCTGCGATGAAAAGAGTTTGTTGAAAAGAAAGGTGTAGGACTTGTTATAGATGATCTTAATGAATTGGAAAATACAATTTTAAAAGTTTCAGAAGAACAATATAGTGTAATGAAACAAAATGTTGAAAGTATGTCTTTACAACTAAGAAAAGGATATTATACAACTACTGCTATTAATAAAGCATTGGATAAAATAAATAATGTTAGGAAATAGAAAAAAATATGAATATAAAACAGATACTAAAAGAAAATAAGTATACAAAAAAATGTATATAATAAATTGAGAGAAGAAAAACATAATTATTTAGAAAAATAAAAAAATTTAAATATACAGGAAATTTATAGATAGGAAAAATAGTGAGGATTTGTGTATAGTATTAGCCGGATATAAAAGAATTCTTATATCCGGCAGTATTAGGACGTTTAAAACAATATTCCCCAGAAAATATGGATATTTGTATAATCTCATCTGGTATTTGGTCAGAAACTTTAAATAAGATTTGTGAAGAAAATTCATGGTCTTATTTAAGTACTAAAGAAAAATAATGTTTCGTTAGTGCAAAATATTGCTATAAAGTATCATTCAAAAAGCTAAGTATATTTTTAAAATAGACGAGGATATTTTCTTAACTGAATATTACTTTGAAAATTTAAAGAATGCATATAAATTAGCCCAAAAGGAGACTTTGAACCAGGTGTGATTGCTCCGTTAATTCCAGTAAATGGGTACGGGCATAAACGAATCTTGAGTAAGTTGGCTTTAGAAGATGTTTACTTTGAAAAAATTTGGAGAAATTTCAAAACATATGGCCGGACACAATAGACTTATTGAAAGTAATCCAGAGGTGGCTAAATTCTTCTGGGGAGAAGGAAATTATGTTCCATCAATTGATGAATTAAATGATCGATTTTCAAGAGAAAATAAAATAATAAAACCGTGTCCCATTCGTTTTAGTATAGGCGCAATTATGTTTGAGCGTAGTTTGTGGATAAATATGGGGTATTTTTAATGTCGATTTTAAAGGAAGTGGGTTAGAGAAGATGAAGTTCAGATTTGTTCGTATTGTAACCTTCATTCTAGACCTTTGATGGTAAGTGAAAAATGTTTTAGTAGGCCACTTATCTTTTGGGCCGCAGAATAAAAGAAATGAACAAATTTTTAATCAAAAATAAAGATAAATTCATTGTGAAGTAGGATGTAGTCATGGTTGAGTATAAAGTAAAAATCAATAAAGTATAATTTTATTATGAATTTTTATTTTAACAGTATCAAATTTTCTTTTTCCTCTTCTTACATTCCCCTATGTCTCAAAGGGTTTTACAAGTAGAAGCAAAACGGTAAAAGTTGCATTTGTTTCATCAGTTGTTTCGTACTTTTATGATGATAGGGTCTTTAGGGATACCTACTTATGGAATCAGAGCTGCATCAAGAGTAAGAGATAATAAAAAGAAATTATCGATAGTAGTACAAGAATTATTGATAATTAATTTGTGTTTGGTAGCTGTTGTACTGAGTTGTTATTTTGTAGCAATATTGAATATTAAAACATTTTTATGAATATAGAGAGTTATTTTATATTAATTCTGTAGGTATATTGTTGAATGTGTTAGGAATGAATTGGTTCTTTCAGGCAACAGAACAATATGACTATATAACAATTAGATCAATAGTCTTTAGGATTATTTCTATAATTTTTATTATTTACATTAATTCATAATCCTTCAGATTATGTCTTATATACAGCTATTTTGGTTTTCTCGGGAGTAGGTTCTAATATATTAAATCTGAAGAGAGTTTTTAAATTTGTTAGTTTTTAAAAAGATAGATAAATATAAATTTTCACGTCATTTTTAGACCGATTTTAGTAATGTTTGCTCAAACTCTTGTCGTTTCAATATACACTAATCTAGATACAGTAATGTTAGGTTTTTATTAAAGGTAATTTTTTGAGGTTGGTTTATACAATGCTTCAATAAAAAGTAAAAAGGATTATTATTAAGTGTTGTAACATCACTAGGAAATGTTTTATTACCAAGGATGTCATATTATGTTAAAAAAATAATATGAAAGATAAATTTTTAATTATGATGACTAAAGCGATTAATTTTCACTTTTTTTAATGGCACTGCCACTTTCTATATTTTTTGTACTATGTGCCAAAGAGAGTATTTTATTACTTGCAGGACCGGAGTATCTTGGAGCGGGTTTTAGGAATGCAATTTTTAGTTATAGCAGTTATACCCTAACGCTTTGACTGGTGTTTTAGGAATGCAAGTCCTAATTCCATTAGAAAAAGAGAATTTTTGTTCTATACTCAGTTATTGTAGGTGCAATACTTGACTTTTGTTTTTGAATATTATATTTATACCGCTATATGGAGTAAGTGGAGCATCATTTTCAACAATGATTGCAGAATTTATTGTGTTAAGTGTACAAATATATTATACAAGAACCTATTTGTTACAAATTAGAAATAATATTTTATCAATAAGATACATTAGTGCAACAATATTAGCCAGTATATTAATTCTACTTTTTAAATAATATTGAAATTTCAAATTTTTTTATTGTTTATGATAAAAGGAATAACATTTTTTTGGTAGTTATTTACTTATATTATTTGTGAAAAAGAAGAATTAATTTTTAGAAAATTTTAACTTTATTATAAAAATATAGGAAAAAGTGATATGAAATAATAAAGTATATAAAGAGTTAGGATGCAGTTATGTAAGATTATTTTTAACATTTATTAGAGATTTGAACTTTAAAAAGGAGAAGTTAATAATTAAAGGAGAAAAAAAGATAGCAATGAAAAAGATATTAGAATATGATGTGTTAAAAATTTTTTTCGCTATTATTTTGGTAGTGTTAAGTCACAGTACATATTATAAGATAACTTCTAATTTTGGTGGATTTGATTTTGGGGGATTGATTATCAATATTTAATTAGAGACAATAAGGTAATAATAATTTATAAAGTTCTAGATAAATTGAAACAAATTTTGTATTATTTTTCATATGCCAATGTTTATGGCATTATCAGGAACATTTTATTATTTACAAGTGAAAAATAGTAAGTGGATTAGTTTTTAATATGTTATATAAGAACAAGATAAAGAGACTATTGATACCGTTCATTATATTTAGTATTTTATATACACTACCATTAAAGTATTTTTTTCAAATTATTTTTGAAAAATATTACTTTAATTAGAGCTATCAGTGGACAGGTGTTTTTTTATTAGGGAACTCGCACTTATGGTATTTATATGCATTATTTATTATATTTTTTTATTAGCGTATTATATTTTAAGAATAGAGATTAATATATTTACTTATGTAATACTATACTTTGCACATTTTATAAGTTCTAAAATTACACTTACATTAATCAGTGCTCCGTTGCAGTATTTCTTCTGGTTTTCATTAGGATTTTTTTATTTGAATCAAAGAGGGAGAAATGGAATGATAGAATATTAAAAAAATAATTGGATTACTATTTTATTAGGATTTTCATTCATTATATTTGTGTTAGTATATCACTATATAAAAAGGTGAATATAGATTAGTAAGTAAGTTTTTATTAGATATTCTTGCAATATTAGGATCTTTATTTGTTTATAATATATCTTTTTAATGTCTAAAGTATACTACAATAGGGAATAGCAAATTTTATAAATTAATAGTTCTGAATGGATTAGGAATTTATATTTTTTTCAGATACACTTAATTATTTTTATATTACATATCATATATTTATTCGGGGAGATTTTATGTTTTTCACCAGTAGGCGTAGTAAGTTTAGTTGTAATACGATTTGTTGTTACATTATTTGGTGGATTACTTATGACAATAATATTCAAGATGGTATTTAAAAATTATAATTGGTTAGTAAATTAAAGATAAGATTAAAAAAATGACAATTAGGAGGAACATATGTACGATTATTTAATAGTAGGAGCTGGATTGTCAGGGTGCGATCTTTTGCTCATGAAGCAACAAAACAAGGGAAAAAGTAAAGGTAATAGATAAACGTGATCATATTGGTGGGAATATCTATTGTGAGAACGTTGAAGGAATCAACGTTCACAAATACGGTGCACATATTTTCCATACTCCTAACAAAGAAGTTTGGGATTATGTGAATCAGTTTGCTGAGTTTAACAACTACATTAACTCACCAGTAGCAAACTACAAAGGGAAATTATACAATCTACCTTTCAATATGAACACTTTCTACGGATTATGGGGAACTAAAACTCCTGCAGAAGTAAAAGCGAAAATTGCTGAGCAAACAGCTCATCTGCAAGATAGTGAACCTAAAAACTTAGAAGAACAAGCTATTAAACTTATTGGTACTGATGTATATGAAACTTTAATTAAAGGTTATACAGAAAAACAATGGGGACGTAGTGCAACTGAACTACCACCGTTTATCATTAAACGTCTTCCAGTACGTTTCACATTTGATAACAACTACTTTAACGATAGATACCAAGGTATTCCAATCGGTGGATATAATGTTATCATTGAGAACATGTTGAAAGGTGTCGAAGTAGAGCTAAATGTAGACTTTTTTGAGAATCGTGAAGAGTTAGAAGCAAGTGCGAAAAAAGTTGTATTCACAGGAATGATTGATCAATACTTTGATTACAAACACGGAGAATTAGAATACAGAAGTCTTCGCTTTGAACATGAAGTATTAGATGAAGAGAATTACCAAGGTAATGCTGTAGTGAACTACACAGAACGCGAAGTTCCTTACACTCGTATTATCGAGCACAAACACTTCGAAAAAGGTACTCAAGAGAAAACAGTTATTACGCGTGAATACTCAGTAGATTGGAAACGTGGTGATGAACCATACTATCCAATTAATGACGCTAAAAATAATGAAATGTATCAAAAATATTTAGAAGAAGCAAAAGGTAAAGGTGTCATCTTTTGTGGTCGTCTTGCAGACTATAAATATTATGATATGCACGTAGTAATCGAAAGAGCTCTTAATGTAGTAAGAGAGGAATTAGGTAATAATGACTAAAAATAGAATAAACTGGATAGATTTTGGGAAAGGGTTCGCAATATTTCTAGTAGTTATAGGTCATGTATTTACTGGTTTATTTGATTCTGGAAAATTTACAAGTGATGCCAAATGGTTATCCATAGTTATTGCATTTATATATATTTTCCATATTCCAGTATTCTTTGCGTTATCAGGATATTTTTTCAAATCTGTAGAAAATTTTTAAAGAATATTATTACTATATGAAGAAGAAAACAATAGTTTTAGGATTACCGTATATTTTTATTCTATAATTCATTATGTATTACAGAAAATAGCAGGGGCTCAGTACGTGTTCCCACTACGTTATTTAATTTAATAAATATTTATAAAAAGAGCCTTTGGGAGTCGTATGGTATTTATATACATTATGGGCACTTTTATTTGGTATATGGATTCTTATCGATATTTTTAAAGAATAAATATTATCTTTTTTATGATTAGTATACTTGGATATATAATTACATTAGGGTATATGTCAGAAATATTTTTTTGTGAAAAAAAGTTCTAGCATGGGGAGTAATTTTTCATGTTGGGTTCTATATTAAGAACAGTTAAAATTACTGATATAAAATTTTAATAATATAATTTTTACTGGGGACTATTTTTTAATATTATATATATTTATATAATGTATATTTCATTTAATGTAGATGGTAAAATAATAACGGACTATAATTATCCTAGATGGTGGATTATTGGATATATAGGGAATGTTATCTTGGCATTTATTATTTTTCCCCAAAATAGAAGAGGTATCTTCAAATATTTTTAAATATTTTTAGCAAATATGGGGGAATTAGTATAGGATTCTAATTTTCCATTCACCCATTAGTAGCATGATAAGAATAGTATTATTAAAAAAATAGGAATTATTAATATGTATACACATGTGATTTTAGGTGTGATACTGAGTTGGTATTTAGCAATTTTATTAACTACTTTTTCAGGGAAATTAAATACTTGAATATTATTTTTATACCACAAAAATATATCAAATTTTAATTTTCTTTTTATGAAGAATAGTTTATTAAGACCTGCAATACTTGAGATTAGACAAGTATTGCAGGTTTTTATTATATTTCCCATTTAAAAACTGTCTTAAATGCAGTATTCAAATCAGTTGCGAACACCCTATGAATGTCTTTAATATTTCTCACAGGTTGTTCAAGTTCAATAATATTCTTGAATCTTCTTTCAAATTTCTTATTACCAAGCATCTCAATAGCTTTCTCAAAGTCAATTCTACCCGAACGTGATGAACCTATTAGCGTTAGTCCTTTTTCTAAGATATCACGTGTATTTATATTTACCTTATATTCACTAACGCCCATTAATACTAGGCTTCCTTGTGGTTTGATGTATTTGATTAAGTCATTTATCGCATATCCACTACCATCTCCACCACAACATTCTACACCGTGATCGAAAGCTAAGTCTTCAGGAATATCATCAGTAATGTATCTTTCTTTTGCGAAACTAAATAGTTCTAGTTTCTCCCAGTGACGACCTATTACGATTATCTCACACTCTGGAAGAGTATAGTTTATTATATTCGCCATAACATAAGCAAGACTACCATCACCGATTACCGCTATTCTTTCTTTTTTACTATGTGAGTTTTTTAAGAATCTATCCATTGCGTGCATACCTACGCTTATGAATTCTGTAATAGCCGCAACATAATCTTTCACACCATCATAAGCTACCACTCTATCTTTAGGTAAAGCTACGAACTCTCTCATGAATCCATCAAATCCACTTGATAGAAAGTGTGTTCCTGGCATGTAGTTTTCATAGAATTCTTCGTCACTTTGTCTTGGTGGTTGGTTAGGTATCATTACTACCTTTTGTCCTACTTTATATGTTCCTGTAGGGTCTGCGATTACTATCCCTACACATTCATGAATAAGTGCCATAGGTAGTTTTTTAGCTAGTACCTTTGGATCTCTTTTCCCTTGGTAGTATCTTTGGTCTGCGTGACATAATGCCATGTAGTTTGGACGGATGATGATTTTGTCACCATCATTTATATTCTCTTCATTGTATTTTACATTAATAAACTTCGGTTTAATTAATTGATATATTTGATTTATCATATTACTCGTCCTCTAGCATACTCTTAGCTATCTTAAGGTCAGTTACTGTAGTTATTTTGATGTTTGAGTATTCTCCCTTAGCCAGTGCTACTTTTTTTCCTTTTATAACGAATATCTTACATGCATCTGTAAGTATTTGTTTTTCTTCTTGTCTAATGAGTTATATAGATTTAAGAAATCTAAACATTTGAAACTTTGTGGTGTTTGACCTTGGTAGTAGTGAGCTCTGTTTGGAATACTAGAGATATATTCTCCGTTAGTGCTTTCTACGATTGTGTCTACTGCTTCTACTACAGTATCTACTGCATCACTTTCTTTAGCTAGGCGTATGTTGTCTTTAATGATTCTAAGTGTGATGAATGGACGAACTGAATCGTGAGTAACGATAATATCTTCGTCAGTTAAAGGTTTGTATTCATTAATTCTGTTTATGATATTTTCAATCGTTATATTTCTATCAACACCACCAGGTGTAATAATAATTCTATCAGCAAACGTTGAAACATATTGTTCAACTAAGTCTTCAGCATGAGATACCCAATCTTCATGAACACCGACCACGATTTTTTCAATTTCAGGTTCTAATAAGAACTTCTCAATTGTGTGAATAAGTATTGGTTTCTTACCTAATTCTAGGAATTGTTTTGGCATATTACTTATTCCCATTCTAGTTCCTGTTCCACCAGCTAATATTCCTGCGTATATCATTTTCTTCTCCTTTAAAAATATTGTAAAATTTGTTATCAATCACTATTGATTATAACATGAAAGGTTAGAATTTCAAAAAAATATTGATAACTAATATTAATACAAAAAAATAGTTGAAATATGGAGATAAATTACGTACACTTATACTAGTAATAAAAATTTAGAAATCTCCTATTTTTAGGAGTTCCTCATATGTGATGAGGAAATATTAATGAAAGTAATAAAATTATTTATATAATCTTTCGTATCAAATATTACCGATAATAACAGTTCCGTACGTTATGAGAATTTTCACTAGTGAAGCTTTAGGGAATTATGTATTTTATAATTCTATAGTGAGTTATTTCTCGTTGTTTGCGATGTTAGGTATCGGTGTTTATGGTACGAAGCAAATAGCGACTGCAAAATGATGCGAATAGTATATTTTGGAATATTTATGTGATTCAACTTATTGCCAGTATTTTAGCGATTCCTGTTTATGTAATAGCGGTATTCAGTATTCCACAAATGCGTACAACAATTTCATTAATCTTAGGAGTTGTGCTACTTACGAAGATGCTCGATATCTTATGGTTGTTTTCAGGGAAAGAGGACTTTAAAAAAATAACTCTGAGAAATACTGTTGTCAAAGTAACAGGAGTAATAAGTATCTTCACTTTTATTAAAAGTAGTGAGGATTTATATCTTTATGTGTTCTTAATTGTAATCTTTGATTTCTTAGGGCAATTTGTAATGTGGATACCTGCAAAGGAGTTTTTAAATCGACCAACTTTTAATTTAGAGAGCATAAAGAAAAATATACGACCTACTATACTATTATTTTTACCACAGGTTGCAATATCACTTTATGTTGTATTAGATAGAACTTTACTTGGACTTTTAGGAGCGTATTCGGATGTTGGAATTTATGAACAAGAGCAAAAATTAATTAGTATACTTCTTAAAGTCGTTAGTTCATTAGGAGTTGTTATGTTACCGAGGGTTGCGAATCTTCTTTCTGAAAGAAAAAGATAGGGAAGCGCAAAATATGGTGAAATTCTCATTCATTTTGTATAACCTTATGATCTTCCCAATGATTTTTGCTCTAATTGCGGTGAATGAAGTATTCGTTAAATTATTTTTAGGGAAAAACTTCCAGGATGTTAAGTATGTATTATATATTATTGTGTTAAATATCATGTTTGTGGGTTGGACGAATATCCTTGGATATCAATTACTAGTAGTTAGAAATAAAAACAAGGAATTTATGCTATCAACGACGCTTCCTGCCTTTGTCAGTGTGGCTGTTAATATTGTTGTTATTCCAATATTTGGATATATTGGAGCGAGTATAACATCTGTAGTTGTTGAAATTTTAGTATTCGCCATCCAATGGTATTATAGCCGTAATATTATTAACAAGAAATTATTGTTCAACAAAGATTTAGCAAAAATCATATTGTCATCCCTTGTAATGTTCTGTAAAATGACATTAGGATTTGGTGGAATTGTAGGCCTTGTGATTTACCTTGCAGTTGGTGGAATTAGTTATTTAGGTATGTTATTCTTACTGAAAGCTGTTAATATCAAAGAGATGAAGGCAATGCTTAAGTAGGTAGTAGGGCTTGGGTTTATTAAATTTATAATATTTATATATAGATTTAATCGGATTGACGATATATCAGTCCGATTTTTTAAAATATAATATATATTATGGTAAATTCCCAAAAGTAACTTCCATTCGAAAAAAATAGAAAGCTTTTACCTTAGGAATTTTAAAATAAAAAGGGCATGACAAATAGACCTGCAAATCACTATTCCCAGGTTAAATTCCAGTTATGCTGAAGTTGTTGAGACTTTTCTAATAAAACATTTTCGTTGTAAAAAAATAACTATATTGAGGCTGACCCTAAGAATAGAAAAAAATTATTTACTTTATAAATTGTCATGATTTAATATTACAATTAAAACGAGTAAAACTTAAGAATAGATTAGAAACCAGACTAAAGTTTTTCAAAATACAAGGTTCTTATCATAGATGAGGTGGGATATCTGCTTATTGATAAAGAAGGGGCTAACCTCTTATTTCAGCTTATAAATAAAAAGATATGAGAATAGTTCTACAATAATAACTACAAATAAACCTTTTTCTGAGTGAGGAGAAGTATTTGGAGACAGTGTATTAGCTAGTGCTATATTAGATAGATTACTACATCATTCTCATGTAATAAATATAATTGACCCTTCATATAGATTAAAGGATAAAACATTTCTTAAATCCACCAATTAATTTTTGACTGATTGTATAATTTTATTTTGTCTTTTTTTGTATATTTTTACGTTGACATTAACAATATCAAAGTACAAGGAATAATAGAACCAAAAACAATAGTAGCTGATGCAGGATACGGAAGTGAAGAAAACTATATTTACTGTGAAGAAAAATAATTATCAAGCACTAATACCATATAATATGATGAGAAAAGAACAGATGAACAAATACAAAAAGACATAAAAACTCATCAAACTGGAAATATGATGTATTTAGTGATAGTTTCATATACGTAAATAATAGATATGTAGATTTTTGAAAAAAATATAAGTAGAACTGATAAATACGGATATAAAAAGAGATTTCAAAAATACAAATGTGAAGACTGTAGTGATTGTCCGATAAAAACACCTATGTACAAAAAGCAAAAGGAAATAGAACAATACTATATAATCCAACGTATGAAGAGTTGAAAGGAAACAAAGATATTTACTTTTTAGAAAACGAAGAAACTAAAAACATATACTCAAAAAGAAAGATAGAAATCGAAAGCTTCTTCGGTAATTTAAAAACAGAACTTGGCGTTCACAAGATTTTTCCTTTTCGAGGAATTGAAAATGTGAGGGTCAAATTTGCCCTGCACGCTATTTCCCTATAATTTAATAAAATTAGCAAAAACACCTGATAAAACGGGGTGGATTAGCTGATTTTTATTGGGAAATATTTTTCATTTTTAGAATTTTTCTCAAAATCATTCGAAAAACCAAGAAAAGAATTTTTATCAATCTTTTCTTGGTTTTTCTTTATGCTTTTGGGTCAGCTCCTTTTTTATTTTTACCCAAGACCACTCTTGAGCAGAGTAATAAGTTATAGCATTTTTCCCCTGATTTTTTTCAAAAAGCAAAACCAGTAAATTTAATCCTATTAACTCTTCATTACAATAAGCAGAAGCATCTGAAAATATAAGTCAACTTATTTTTCTTGTTTAAAACGTGCTATTTCTTTATTAGGCACACTAACAACACAAGCTCTTCCATCAATAGTTACACCGAAATTATTATTTTTGCTAACTGCATTAAATAAAGCTATTTGTTCCATATAAATTTTTCCTTTCTTTTAAGTTATAATAAAATTATAACACAAGTTTATATATATTTTAAACTGTTTAAATATGAGTTTAAGACTAATTTAAAGCTATTTATAAAAATTTTTTTATTTCAAAAAGATGTAGTATATATACTTTTTTTATGAAAAAAATAGTACAATAATAGTATCTAAAATTTAAGAAAGGATAATATTAATAACTATGGGTATAAAAAAACATTTAAATAATATTAAAAATATAAATTGGTTCGCTACTACTACTAAAGGAGCAGAACTTATATCTAAAATGAATATTAATGGCAGTGACACAAGATTACTATATTACTTACTTTCAAAAATTAATGAATATAATCAAGTCAGTATTAAAACATATAAATTAATTGCAAAAAGAATTAAATACATCTAAGCTACTATCAAAAAGCTATGATTAATTTAAAAATAAATTAATAATCAAAGATACAGATGAATCTAAAACTTTATTTGTTAATCCTACTTTTTTTCTACGCAGGAAATTACAAAAGATATTGAAGCAAAACAAAACCTACTTTGATGAATGTTTTAACAAAATAAAAAGACTAATTAGCTTTTGAGAGTAATAGCCCTCCAAAAATTTGTCCAAATTTTGGAGGGCTATTTATTATGAAATTAACAGATGAAAATAAGATAGAAATGTATAGACTTAAGAAAGAAGGGTACTCATACAAGGAACTAGCTAAAAAGTTTAAAATAAGTCTTAGTAATGTGAACTACATAATTAGATTAGCTGATTTACATGGTGAAACCGTACTGATTAAAGGGAAAAAAATAATTACTATCCGCCAGAATTAAAACTAGATATAATCAATGAAGTTTTAATAATAGGAAATTCTATATACACTACTTCATTAAAGTACGCATTACCAAATACTGGTTTACTTTTGTAATTGGATTTCAAAAATTTAAAGAAAACGGGTATAATATACTAGAGAAACCGAGAGGAAGAACTAGTAAGATGAAAAAAATAATAAAAAGATAGAAAAAAACGAATTATCAAAAAGTTGAACAACTAGAGAAGGAACTTGAGTACCCTACGTGCGAAAATGCAGTTTTAAAAAAAGTTGAGGGAGATAAGGTTAAAACAATCTCAAACGAAGAGAAAACAAAAATAGTAGAAGAATTAAAGAAAAACACATAAATTAAATATACTATTAGAAATTTTTAGGCTTATCTCGTTCATCATATTATTATACAAAAAAATAAAGAAGACAAAGATAAAAATAAAAAGTATAGAAGAAGCTATTAAATCTATTTAGGAAAAAGAACAAACTAAGATATGGTTATAGAAGAGTAACATCAGAACTTAGAAACATGGGATTTTTAGTAAAACCATAAAAAAAGTTTTGAGATTGATGAGAAAAACTAGATGTACTATCATTCGTAAGGCCTACTAGAAAATAAAATTCTTATAAAGGAGAGACTGGGAAAATCGCAGACAATATAATAGATAGAGATTTCTTCGCTTCAGAACCATTAAAGAAATGTTATACCGATGCAACTGAATTCAAAGTTGGAGAGGATAAGGTATATTTAGCACCTATAATTGATGGATATAATGCAGAGATAATAGCGTATAGTGTTTCATTTTCACCTAACATGGCACAACAATATGAAATGTTATCGCAACTTCAAAATGAAAGATACGATGGTATGATATTACATAGTGATCAAGGTTGGCAATATCAACATATTGAATATAGACAGTTCCTTAAAGTGAAAGGAATTACACAATCAATGTCTAGAAAAGGAACATCAGCAGATAACGCATTTATGGAATCCTTTTTTGGAGTTTTAAAATCTGAGATGTATTACGGATTCGAAGATACTTTTAAGAATAAATATGAATTAAAAAGAAGCCATTATAGATTATATAAAGTATTATAATGAAGAGAGAATAAAAATTGAACTTAGGTGGATTTAGTCCTGTAAACTATAGAAAAATTAATAGAAACAAATATAAATAAAAAGAAACTTTCATTTCTTTTTACAGTTTAGATTCATCTCCTATTTAGTCAAGGACAAGGGCTACGCCTTTTAAAAAAATCCTTGACTAAATAGTTCAAAAAAATCTAAAAATAACTGCAAGGAATGAAAGTTACAAAAAGTAATAAAATTTACTGACTTTAAAGTTTAAAAATACTAAACAAAAAAATAATTTAATATTTTTGTCTAACTTTTTTGGGTGCAGTACCAAACGGGGTAGTTGGGTTTTGGTTATTATTTCTCTCTCTTGTTCTAATAAGTAGATATCGGCTTTAAAAATTTTTTTAATATAATATTTTTGGTTTATTAAGCTTTAATGCGGCTGTCAAATCTATAGAATATTGCTTTATAACTTCTTCAATTGCTAGTTTTGATTGTTTTTTTGTGGATATTTGTATTCCCCTTTTTGCTGTCACGAATTTTTGTCGATTTCTTTTTCGAATCTTCTTTCTAGCCTGTTCATTTTCTGTTTTTTTCTTGAATCGATATCTTTTTATTATTTGTTCACTTAATTTCTCTATTTTTAACAATATTAGCATCTTTTTTTATTAAAGGAAATCTTAATCCCTTTAATAGTTGAATTAGTTTGTTCTAGGAGAAGTTGATTCTTTACATAGTCTCTATTAAAAAAATCTAATATTTTCGTTTGATCTCATTTTTGATTTAAAAAGTTCAGTATTATTCCTTCAGATAGTGAGTTTTTACCTCTTCCATTGTAACCAAATAATATTTTTTTCTTTTTTTAAAAAATCTTTTAAGGCTAGAGTAGTTTTTAAATGATTTATAATTAAAAATTCTGAATGTCTGTAATCATTAGATAATACTCCTTGCTCATACATTATAGCATAGTTCTTTACGAAGGTAAATTTTAAAGTAAGTTAGATATATTGTATGAGTATCTACATCATTTTAATAAGTGTATAATAAAAACTGAAAAAAATTAGTAAATCAGAGAGGATTAAAATTATGAATTTAAATAAATTAATATTAAAATACTTACTATTATGTGAAGTTCAGAATAATTTAGACAAAAACATTAAAGGCGTATCGTATAGATTTAGAACAGTTTAGAAAATTTATGGTTGATAAAAAAATGATTTTTAACTCAAGAGGAAATATTAGTGAATATATTTGTGAATTGAAATATAAGAATTATGCTGTAAAAACAATTAGAAGGAAGATAGCATCATTAAAAGCTTTTTCTTACTTAAATAACGAGGACATCATCGAATATAATCCTTTTTCAAAAAAATTAAGATTAAAATAAAAAGAACCGTTTATTTTTACCAAAAATAATTCCTATGAAAGAACTTTCAATCTTATTTAAGTATATATATCAAGAAATACAATTATGTGATAATGTTTCATACCGTTATAAAGAGCTTGTAAGAGATAAGGCATTACTAGAATTATTAATAGGGACAGGAATGAGGATAAGTGAAGTTTGTATGTTAAAAAAAGGAAAAATATAGTTTATTCTAGAAATGTAATAAAAAAATAAATGGAAAAAGGATCCAAAGAGAGAGTTATACCTATTTGTTATCCTAGTTTAATAAATTCTCTTATGCTATATTCTGAAACTTTTTCTGAAGAGCTAATAGAATCAGATTATTTTTTTATAAATAAACGAAAGAACAGGTTATCTAGCCAATCAGTGAGATATATGATTAAAAAAATATTGTTTATTGGCAAATATAGATTTACATATAACTCCACATATGTTTAGACATACATTTGCAAACCGTGTTATTAGATCAAGATGTAGATACGCGACATATCCAAGTGTTGTTAGGGCATTCAAGTATTGTAACAACACAAATATATACGCATGTAACTTCAAGTAAGAAAAACGAAATAATGAAATATAAAAATCCACTTTCTAAGATAAATATTAATGAAGGATAATTTATTATTATCGTAAGGAGATATAATGAAGGTAAATTACAATATAAAACATGCCTCTAAAGTCAAAAAGAAAAGATTTATTGGCAGCATTAAATATCTATATAAAAACAGTTGATAAATTTTTCACAAACTGACACTAACCAAATTATGGATTATATTTCTAAAAATTATAATGAAAAATAGAATTATGTTTTTCTTTTGTATTATATCTTAACGGCGATGTATGTGGCTTTGCAGAATATGCCTATTTAAAACAAAACAAAGTTTTAATGATTGATTATCTATGCACAGAAAATAGAAATCATACATTATTTTTATAACTTTTATCATATGATTTTTTTGAGGAAATAAATAAAATCCTAAAGTCAAAAAGAATTGTTTATTGAGTTTATTGTGACTGAGTTATCTTTACTTAAACATGAAAAGAAACTTTTTGAAACAGATAGTAATTATTTTTAGACAGGTTTTTATCATTCGAACAATTTCGTATACTAAACATACCTTACAAACAACCGTATTTAGAAGAAAAAAATTGAAATTTTATGAATATAACCTTGCTATAAAAAGCAAATTCATTAGAAACTATCTTGTACACATATAATAAAGATTTTTTTATGTATCTTTAATATCAGAAATATATATGGAACACTATTTACAATGGTATCTACATTATTATGAAGGTAATAAAAATAATCTTATAAGAGAATTTGAAGAAAATATTGATATATTACATAAAGAGTATCCTTCACAGTCAGATGTAAAAAGAAATGTATTCAGTTAATTGTAAATTATTTGATGAAGGAATATGTAAGCATATAAAACCTGAAACAATTACTCTATCTAAACAGCGAAAAAAAGAATATTAAAAAAATATTTTATATATTTTATTTGGATAATCTTAAGTTTAAGTTCAATTTTGCTATGTTATTTTTCAAGATGAATTAAATATAACTAAGTACATCTCAACAGTTGTAAATACAATAACAATGATTACCGGGGGTCTTGCGCTACTCTAACAAGTAGTATAAAACTATTTTTGTAATCTCTATTATCACATTATGAGCAAATGGATATGATAACTTTTTGAAAAGGAATCGTCAAATTTATAAAATTTTTGATGATTTTTCGTTTAAACCTAGTTTATACAAAAGTGAAGATAGTATATGAAACCTATAAATATTTTTTTAATTTTTGAGGGTTGTTAATTAGTAATATCTCTTTAATGTATTTTTTTCACTGTACATCCATAATAAGTGTTGTTGATTATTATAGTTATATTTTTTTCAAGAAAACAGGTGCACTATAATTCTTTGTTAATAAAAAAATTCGGCACTATTTGAACGTTCAAATTCAATTATTGCTTTTTCCATTTATTTTTAGAACTCTTTCTATTTCGCTTATAGAACGAATAGCATCACAATAATTTAGAACACTTCCAACACATACGATAAAATCTACACTTTCGGTTTCAAGAGGAATACTTTCTAAACTTCCAACTATATAATTTGGTTCATTCTCAATATACTCACTTATAATATCCATTTGTATTAAAGTACCATGGACACTGTATCTGCTTTGACCTGCTCCTATATTTAAACAAATTGAATTTTCATGTGTATTCTTATTAAGCCAATTTATAACATTTTTTTCAATTATTGAATGTGTAGAAGTATGCCAATTGTCATTTTCTGGCCAGGGATTATTGTTTTTATAATTTTCATACGCCATATTTTGAACACTTTTTATTTGAAATATTTCTCATAATAATAAATTATCCTTCATTAATATTTATATGAGTATTATACATCAAGTTTAATGTTATTTCAACAAACAGAAGGATGCTGTAGGTGTAAGTCAGATTTTAAAAATTTCATCTAGTAAAATTCGGCAGTAGTATAGAGTTTTATGATTGAAGATACGAATGATAAATAGAATTATGAAGTAGTATTTTTAAAGAAATAATGAAAAAAATAAAATCCTTCAAAATTGTCTAAATTAAAAATATATAAAATAATATAATTAAATTAATACTTTATCAGGTAGATTATTTGAAGATATTTATAGTTAATTACTTTTTATTATATATCTAGTCTAGGTTTGTTATAATAAACTTAGGTGAGTAAGGTTAGTTATATATGTGAATATAAAAAGTGTAAATTAATTTCAAGATACTAAGCTTTGGATTTATTATATAACAATTTTTATTCTATTTTTAGTATCCAGCTGTACGTGCCCTCAAATATGAGATGTTACTTAAAATTATTTGGAGGCAATTAACTAATTAATAATTATAGTTGTTTATAGAATTAGAGAATTGATTGAAATAAAAAGCAGATTGTTAACAGTTTTAAAAGAAAAAAACAATAAGGAACTATAAGACGCTCGAATAAAAAGCTTATAATTTAGCTGTAGAGTCAACTTGTTTTTCCCTAAGCGGTCGAATAAACGAATAAATAGAAAGGATGTTTACTTATGATTAACGAAAATAATATAAAAAGATATTTAGAGATAGGAGAAAATCAAAAATTTAGAATTTAAAGAATCCGAAAATAAGTTTCCAATAAATGCTTTAGAGACAATAAGTGCGTTTGCAAATACGGAAGGAGGAATAATTATTTTTTGGGTGTGAATGAAAAAGAAAAGAATACCATTTCAGGTGTTGTAAATCCTCAAAAAAACAAATAAAAGAGTTATTTAATCATATGAATAATCCGAAAAGAAGTTAGTAGGAATGTATTAAGTAATGATGATGTTTATAGTGTTCAAGTTCAAGATAAATCTATTATTGTTATCCATGTAGTTCCCGAAAATTATAAAAACAAACCAATATATCTAAAAAGATAATCCTAATAAGACCTATATTAGACAGGGAGAAGGAGATTATTTAGCAACTTAAGAAATCATTCAATCTATGACAAGAGATGTTTCTCGAGACAATTATGACAATAAGTTATTGAATGGATATACTGTTGATGATTTAGATAACATATCTATTCAAAAAGTATAAAGATATTCTAATGAGAAATAAACCTGATCATCCATTCAACAACTTATCTACAACAGACTTTTTTTAAAAAAATAAATGTTATTAAAGAAAAAAATAGAAAAAAACAATGCGGAATGTTTAGCATTAGCAGGATTTTTAGTATTTGGGAAACATGCATCGATAAAAGAATACTTACCAAATTATAATGTAGAATATATTAGAAAATCTAGTAATATTGAAAAATTTCTCTTATTCTGATAGATTAATATATGATGGGTATTGGGGATAAGATAACTTGTTTAATTTCATGTTCTCAGCATTTGAGAAACTCAAATTAACTATTTCCGGTAATTCGAAAATCTCAGCAGATTATTTGACTAGAGAAAGTAATTCTAAATTGATAATAGCGATAAGAGATTGGGGGCAAAATATATGGAGAGTTAAGAATAATGTATGAGGATAGGATATAAATAAAAAAAGTAGCTTTTAATTCTCTTGATGAGTCTAGATTTTAGTCTTTACTTGTCAAGGACGAGGGCTTCGCCTTTATAAAATTCTTGACAAGTAAGCCTTTAAAAAAATCTAAAAATAGACTCTAGAGAATAAAAAGCTACTTAAAAGTAATTAAGTCTATAAAATTAAATATTATAAACTAGTAGATTTTGGTTAACATAAAGAATTTAGAGTTTTATTCATCTCTCTAGCAACTCAAAAAAATTGATTTCAGAGAAATCGATTTTTGAGTTGTGTCTACTTTTTTTATAGTTTATTTATTTCTATTTTCTAAGTAGTCTGCAATTGCAGCTACGTCTTTGTCTCCGCGACCAGATACGTTAACGATAATTACTTTATCTTTATCTAGTTTTGGAGCACGTTTGATCACTTCTGCAAGAGCGTGTGAACTTTCGATTGCTGGGATAATTCCTTCTGTTCTAGTTAATAGAAGTAAAGCATCAACAGCTTCATCGTCAGTTGCACTTACGTATTCAGCACGTTTTGCATCTTTTAGGAATGAGTGCTCAGGTCCGATACCTGGGTAGTCTAATCCTGGAGAGATAGAGTAAACAGGTTTTACTGAACCATCTTCGTTGAATAATGCGTAAGTCTTCATACCATCAACAACACCAACAGTACCAAGTGTTAGTGTTGCTGCGTGACGATCTGTATCAAGACCACGACCAGCTGCTTCAACTCCTAGTAACGCTACTTCTTCGTGAGGGATGAACTCAGCAAAAGCACCGATTGCGTTAGATCCACCACCTACACAAGCTACTACTAAGTCAGGTAGACGTCCTTCTTTTTCTAAGATTTGACGTTTTGCTTCTTGACTGATAACTTTTTGGAAGTCTTTTACAATAGTAGGGTATGGGTGAGGTCCTACTGCTGATCCTAGTACGTAGAAAGTATCATCGATGTTTTCAATCCATGCTTTGAATGCAGCGTCAACAGCTTCTTTAAGAGTTTTTTCTCCTTCTTGAGCTGCGTGAACTTTTGCTCCTAGCATTTCCATTCTAAATACATTTAATCTTTGTCTTTCTACATCAAGAGCGCCCATGTAGATTTCACACTCCATACCGAATTTTGCAGCGGCAGCAGCCGTAGCTACACCGTGTTGACCTGCACCTGTTTCAGCGATAACTTTCTTTTTACCCATACGTTTTGCAAGTAAAATTTGTCCGATAACGTTGTTAAGTTTGTGTGCTCCAAGGTGGTTTAAATCTTCACGTTTAAGGTAAATTTTTGCTCCTCCAAGGTGATTTGTTAAACTTTCAGCGTAGTATAGTGGAGTTTCACGTCCTGAGTAATCTTTTAAGTAGTGAGCATACTCTGCTAAGAATTCCTCATCATCTTTGTATTTATCATAAGCTGCTTCTAGTTCATCTAGAGCTTTTTGCACAACTTCAGGTACGAAGCTTCCTCCAAATTCTCCAAAGTATCCTTTTAAGTTGTTTAAGTTATTTTCTAAGTTTGTCATAATTGTTTATTTCCTTTCGAATTGTCTATAAGATTTGTTTAAATTTTTTTATTTTACCCCAAAAAGAAAAGACCGTATAGAATTCTATACGGCCCTTTTGCGAAATTTAAAACGATTTTTCTACAGCCGACATAGACACTTTTTAGAGTACACTAAAGTTGCGTCTACGTCATAAAAACATACACACAACACTATCTACGCCAGTTTTGCCAAGATTTTTAAAGTTGTTGTTTGTTTCATTTGTAGTTCCTCCTTCTCGTTTTTTTGTTGTTTTTATTATACACATTATTATTTATGAATGCAAGTCTTTTTTTAATAAATTTCTAAATTTTTTTCTGACAATTAAATAAAAAAACTCTTTCTTGTTAAGATTTTCTAGAGTGGTTTATTATGAAATATTTTAATCAAAAATCAGTATAGTGGTTCTTTCTACCTAAACTATTGTAAAAGTGATATAATAGAAAAGTGAAAAATTGGTATGGAGGTGCAACTTGAAATTATCGGTATTAGCCAGCAGTAGTAGTGGAAATAGTATTTATATAGAACATAATAATTTTAAATGTTTAGTAGATGCAGGACTGACTGGAAAAAAAGTAGTAGAGAACTTGGCACAAATAGAGCGTGATATTAAAGATATCAATGCAATTTTTGTAACACATGAACATATTGACCACATTAAAGGAGTGGGAGTATTAGCTAGAAAATATAATATCCCTGTGTATGCTAATAAGCTTACTTGGCAAAATATGACGAAATGTGGTGAAATCAGCTCGGATCTTAAATTCCATTTTGAAAAAGAAGAAAGTAAGATTTTTGATGATGTAGTAGTTAATAGTTTTGGGGTTAGTCATGATGCTATTAATCCGCAGTTTTATACTTTTGAGTGTGAAGGAAAAAGAGTGAGTATTCTTACGGATACGGGTTATGTTTCTGATAAGATGATAGATTATGTTAAAGATTCACATACGATTGTCTATGAGAGTAATCATGAGGAGAATGTCTTGTTAAGTGGACCTTATCCATGGACAACTAAACAGCGTATATTATCAGATATGGGTCACTTATCAAATACAGATTCTGCAAATTATTTAACGAAGATAGTAGGAGATAATACAAAAAATGTCTTTTTAGCCCATTTAAGTGAGCAAAATAATACGAAAGAACTTGCTCGTATGGCAGCGGACATGACTCTTAAAAATAAAGATATAGACTGTATACTAGAAGTAGATAAAAACTATCGATTGTAATGATAAAATAGTTATAATGGATACTGATCCAGTAGTTCCAACTAAGATAGTAGAGATATAAAAATAATAATAAGAACAACTCGATAAAATCAGATTTTTGAAGAAATTATGATTTTTTTGAGTTGTTTTTATTATCTAATGTGGAGAATTTTTAGAGGTGAACCAAAGTATTTAATTAAATATTCAGAAAATTCTATACTTTTTCTCTTTGAATTTTTTTCTTTTTATTGCTTTTTCTAAAAATTTTATAATATAGTATTATGTTGTTTTTATTTAAGGTTATGATTTATATAATAATCAGATTAAAAATAAAAATAATATTAATTGAAAAATGTAAAAAAAGAAATAGAGTTTAATTTATATTAATTATTGATGCAAGTTATTTTTTTGGAAGGAGATAGGTAAATGGAAAAAAACTATTAGAGATTAAAAAGTCTAGAAACAGCCTTTTAGGATTAAAGATGATTACTTTTAATGCTGTTGATAAAGTTAGTTTAGACCTATAAAAAAACGAAGTATTAGCCATCGTTGGAGAAAGTGGTTGTGGTAAGTCGACATTAGCGACTACTATTATGCGTCTTCATAATGAAAAATCTTACTAAGTCAACTGGAGAAATTATTTTTAATGGGAAAAAAATATTCTAGACTTAACAGAAGATGAAATGAATAAAATTAGAACAAAAAGATATTGGAATGATTTTCCAAGATCCACTTTCTTCGTTAAACCCATTACATAGAATTGGAAAACAAATTGAAGAAGCCTTAATTTATCACACAGAATTAAGTGCTGAAGAAAGACAAAAACGTGTTATTGAATTATTAACTCAGGTTGGTATTCCAAACCCTGAACGTTGTGCAAACAATATCCACACGAACTATCAGGTGGTATGCGTCAGCGTGTTATGATAGCTATGGCGATGAGTTGTAAACCAAGTGTTCTTATTGCAGATGAACCTACAACAGCTCTAGATGTTACAATTCAAGCGCAAATATTAGACCTTATTAAAGGACTTCAAGCAGAGATGCATGCGGGTATTATCTTAATTACACACGACCTTGGTGTAGTTGCCGAGATGGCTGATAGAGTAGCTGTATTGTATGCTGGAGAAGTAGTGGAAATAGGAACTGCAGAACAAATCTTCAAAAATCCAAAACACCCGTACACTCGTAGTTTATTACGTAGTATTCCTCAAATCGATGATGAAGAAGCAGGTGATGACCTTTACGTTATTCAAGGGATGGTACCTTCTCTAAAAACATTAGACAGACAAGGGTGTCGTTTTGCTGATCGTATATCTTGGGTAAAAGATGAAGAACACGAACACAATCCAACTTTACATGAAGTAGAAGAAGGACATCATGTACGTTGTACATGCTATAAAAACTTTGAATTTGAAGGGGAGGAGAACAATGCTTAAAGTAGAAAATCTAAAAGTACATTATCCCATTCGTGGTGGGTTTTTCAATACAATTAAAGATCATGTCTATGCAGTGGATGGGGTTGATATTGAAATCGAAGCAGGGAAAACTTATGGACTAATCGGTGAAAGTGGTAGTGGAAAAACTACTGTAGGTAAAGTAGTCTTAGGTTTAGAAAAAGCAACTGATGGACAAATTATTTACAAAGACGAAGATGTTACTAAAAAAGCAGCTCGTAAAAAACTAAAATATAATCGTGACGTTCAAATGATTTTCCAAGATGCAATGTCTAGTTTAAATCCTAAAAAACGTATTATAGATATTATTTCAGAACCTATTAGTAATTTTGAGAACTTATCTGAAGAAGATACTAGAAAGCGCGTATTAGAGCTTCTTAATATCGTAGGTATGGGTGAAGAAGCTATGTATAAATATCCATTTGAATTCTCAGGTGGACAACGTCAACGTATTGGTGTTGCACGTGCAATCGCGTGTAATCCACGTTTAATCGTAGCCGATGAGCCGGTATCTGCCCTTGACCTTTCAGTTCAAGCTCAGGTATTAAACTTCATGAAAAAAATCCAAAGAGATTTTAATATAAGTTATTTATTTATCTCTCATGACCTTGGTGTTGTTAAGCACATGTGTGATTATATTTATATCATGTACCGCGGTCGTATCGTAGAACGTGGAACTCGTGAAGATATTTACAATAATCCACAACACATTTATACAAAACGTCTTATTGCGGCTATTCCAAGTACTAACTTAGATAAAGCTAAAGAAGTAAAAGAAATTAGAGAAGCTGTTGAAGAAGAGTATCAAAAACATTACAATGATTATTTCGATAAAGATGGAAGAGTGTATCCACTTAAAAAATTAACAGATACACACTATGTAGCTATGAAAGGAGGAGAAGTATAATGTGGAAAGTAGTTTTAAAACGTTTTTTAGTAATGATACCACAACTATTCATCCTTAGTATACTAGTGTTTGGTCTAGCTAAACTTATGCCTGGGGATCCATTTAGTGGTTTAGCAGAAAATCCAAAAATATCTCAAGAACAAATTGAGGCGATTCGTCAAGCGAGTGGGTTCTATGAACCTTGGTATCAACAATACCTAACTTGGTTAAAAAACTTCATGCACGGTGATTTCGGATTAAGTTATACTACTGGTAAATCAGTAGGAACACTTTTAGGAGAAAGAATTTTCAATACATTCAATCTGTCATTATTTACTGCGGTAATTATGTATGCAATTGCTATTCCTATGGGGATGTATGCAGGTCGTTATAACGGATCTAAATTTGATAAATTCGTTAACTTCTATAACTTCTTCTTCCTAGCGATTCCATCATTTGTATTATACTTATTCATGATTGCATTATTTGGTTTCGGTTTAGGATGGTTCCCAACAAGTGGATCAGTAGATGTTAACCTTGATCCAGGGACATTCTCATATTATATTAACAAACTACAACACTTAGTTTTACCAGGTATCTGTTTAGCGTTATTATCAACAGTATCAACTGTTCAATATTTACGTAATGAAGTTATCGATGCGAAACAAAGTGATTATGTTAAAACTGCGCGTTCTAAAGGTGTGCCGGTTAAAAAAGTTTATTCAGGACACATCTTCAGAAACTCTATCTTGCCAATCGCGGCATTCTTTGGATTTTCTATTACTGGATTATTCAGTGGTGGTATCTTCGTAGAAACAATCTTTGGTTACCCTGGAATGGGACAATTATTCTACCAAAGTATTCAAGATAGAGACTACAGTGTTGTTACAACATTAATGTTATTCTCAGGATTCTTAACATTGCTTGGTAGTACTTTAAGTGATATTATCATGGCAATTGTTGACCCACGTATTAAATTAGACTAGGAGGAAGTTGAATAATGACAAAAGCAAAAGAAGAAAAAGTTATAACTAAAACTCCTTCTGGGTTTTCAGTTGTGGCTCGTGAATTTAAAAAGGATAAAGGTGCCTTTGCAGCTTTAATCACATTAAGTGTAATTTTAATTTTCGTAGTACTTTTCAATATTTACATTCGTGTGAGTGGAGTATATAGTACTTACTTTGATGTAGATTTATTAAATATATTCTTAAAACCTGGTGAGGATGGATTCTTATTAGGTACAGACGTAGGTGGTCACTCAGTTTTTGGTTGGCTGATGATGGGGATGCTTAACTCAATTCTTATCGCAGTTGCTGTAACAGCTTTAACAATTGGGTTTGGTGCTGTAGTAGGATTAGTTATTGCTTATTACGGTGGACGTGTTGACAACATTGTTATGCGTTTCGTAGACTTTATGGTAATTATACCAACTCTTATGGTAATCATCGTATTCGTAAGTATTAAACGTGATTACGGACTTGTACTATTCATTCTGATTTTATCAGCGTTCGCATGGATGGGGTCAACTCGTTTAGTACGTAGTAAAGCATTATCAGAATCACGTCGTGATTATGTCCTTGCTTCGAAAACTATGGGAACACCTGATTGGAAAATCATGTTACAAGGAATCTTACCAAATATCAGCTCGATTATTATAGTCGAAGCTACATTATCACTAGCTGCTAATATGGGTATTGAGGTAGGTTTAACATACCTTGGATTCGGTCTTCCAGCAGGAACTCCAAGTATCGGAACTATGCTATCTTATGCAAAAGATGCAGACGTTCTTATTAACAAAATGTACATTTGGCTACCAGCAGCCCTTGCAATCTTAATCATCGTTTTATGTATCAACTCTATCGGTGGTGCATTAAGACGTAGTTTAGATGCTAGACAAAGATTATAATTTAGAAAGTCATGTAGAAGGATTTCTACATGGCTTTTTTTGCAAAATTTTCTAAAAGAGGATGAATTTTTAATTTAGTAGAGATTAGAAATTAAAAGAGAATTTGAAATTCGATTGAGGTAGATTAATATAATTGAAATATTTGATTATAGCCAAGTATAAAAAAAGTATCTATAATTACAGATGATTCATTACTTTTTAAGTAGCTTGACATATGAATTAGGTCGCTCATGAATTTTATTGATAACACAGATTTAGTTTCAATATTCATACAGAAAATTAAGATTGTTTATATAAATTGAAAGTTAATATTAACTAATATAACCAATAAATAGAAAAAAATATTGTAAAATTTTTCTGACAATTACTTGACTGCTATAAAATTCTCTGTTATAATTGCTAAATATAATATTAAAGAAAGGCTGTATACCGTGCAGCATGGAGGATAAGATAATGGAAAAGAAAAAAATGTTAAAGGTAATTAGCTCAGCTATGGCTCTCACGATGTTGCTTGCAGGATGTTCAAGTGCAAGTAACAATAAAGCGAGCAAAGGAACAAAAGCGGCTGTAGAGTTTAAGACAGCTGTAGACAATGGCGGGAATGCACTTAGTGGTCAACAATTGAAAATCGGTATCTCATCTGCAGATCCATTAACAGGGATGTTTAATCCAGTGTTCGCTTTACAGGCAACAGATAATGATGTAATGAAGTATACAATGAATGGAGCTTTCCCACTTGACGATGCAAACCGTCTAAAACAAGATGATAAAGAATCACCAGTTATGTTCCACGTAGATCGTGAGAAAAAAGAAGTTACATTAACTATCCACAAAGATCTTAAATGGAGCAATGGAGAAGATGTTAAGGCAGATGATATCGTTGCAACATATGAACTTATGGGGAATCCTAAGTACACTGAAAACGTTCGTTATAGCGATGAATATGAAGTAATCGAAGGTATGAAAGATTACCACGATGGAAAAGCAAAAAACATCTCTGGTGTAGTTAAAAAAGATGATAAAACTGTAGTACTTAAGTATACAGAAATTAAGCCAGCATTATTATGGGGGAATGGATTTATCGGAGAATTCCTAAACAAAGCCCAAGTAGAAGCTGCATCAAAAGACTTCACTAAATTTGCTGAAGCTGAATTAAATAAAAAACCATTATCTTATGGACCATATTACTTAGATAAAGTAGTAAATGGGGAAAGTGTATTAGCGAAAGCTAACCCTTACTTCTACAAAAAATCTGACGTGAAAATTCCAGAAGTTCAATTCAAAGTAGTATCACCAGCCCAAGCGAGTGCTGTTCTTAAGAATGGTGATGTAGACTTAATGGATAGTTTAACTACAGGTATCTGGGATGGAACTAAAGATGCGAAAAACGGAACAATCTTAGGTGAATCTGATTACTATATCTCTTATGTTGGATTTAAACTAGGTAAATTTAACAAAGAAAAAGGTGAAGTAGAAGTAGATCCAAACGCAAAAGCTGCAGATAAACGAGTACGTCAAGCATTTGGTTACGCGGTAGATTGGGATCAAATCAATGAAAAAATCTATAAAGGATTACGTTTCACACCTACAGGTTCTGGATTCTATCCACCAGTAGTCAAAATGTTCCACAACAAAGATGGTGAAAAATATACTAAGAACGTAGAAAAAGCTAAAAAACTTCTTGACGAAGCAGGTCTTAAAGATACAGATGGAGATGGATTAAGAGAAGATAAAAATGGTAAAAAACTTACATTCAACTTCGCTATCCGTAACGTAGGTCAAGACTTCGACCAAACATTAGCTGATACATTCGTTAAATCTTGGAAAGAAGTAGGATTAGATGTTAAATTAGTAGACGGTAAACTTATGGCACCTAAAGACTTCTCTCAACGTACTCAAGCAGATGATCCAGGGATCGACATCTTCCAAGGGGCTTGGGCCTTAGGAAGTGATCCTAACGTAGAATCATTAGTAGGAAAAACAACGCCACTTAACTTACAACGTTATACAACTGAAGAACTACAAAAATCATTAGATGCTATGGGAAGTAGCGACATGTTTGATGATGCTAAACTTAAAGAAGCATACCAAAAATTCGATAAACAATTCAGAGAAGAAGCTGCATGGTTACCATTCAGTTGGCAACAATCTATGATATGGGTTAACAAACGTGTTAAAACATTCGATTTAGCGAAACTAAAAACTGGTGAACAAACAATCTACAAGTTAGAGTTAACTGCGGATGCACCAGCGAAAAATTAATTTAGTTTAGGAATGAGATTTAGCTAAGGATGCTTAGTTAAATTCCCCTAATAAACTTATATTTCATTTTATTTTCAATTAATTTTTAGGGGGCGTGTGGCGCCCCACATTGAAAAAAATAGATATATGAACAAATAATAAGAATATAATAAAGTTAAAGACAATTATAAAGCAGAGTGTAGTTTTATGTAAGATAGAAATTATGCTCTGTTTTTATTTTTTTAAGATTCTGAATCTAAATTTGTGGACTAATCTAAAGTGAAAATCTAAACTAAGTGGAATAGAAAAATTTGACAAGAAGTGAAAATTTAATGAAAGATTTTTGTTATTTTTTTATACCGTTTTCTGAAAAATTCTCTTGACTTATCTTTTAAATGATGTTAGAATTATTCCATGAATAATTGAAAAATAAGTTTTTACATATTATGGAGGAAATAAAATGAAAAAGAATAAGTTTCTAAAAGTATTTAGTTCAGCGATGGCTCTTTCAGTAATTTTAGCTGGATGTTCAACATCAAGCAATTCTGGAAGCAAAAACGCTCCTAAAGCAAAAGTAGAATTTAAAACAAGTTTTGATAACGGTGGTTCAGCTGTAGATGGTGCTACATTAAAATATGGTATCTTATCAGCTCAACCATTAACAGGTCTTTGGAACCCTGTGTTCTCAGATAAAGCTGAAGATCAATACGTAAACCAAGCTGTTATGGGTGGAACATTCCCTAGTGATGAAGAAGGACGTGTCGTTCAAGATGATGCCAATGCAGCGGTTAAATTTCACTTAGACCGTGAGAAAAAAGAAGTTACATTAACAATTCACGATGGAGTTAAATGGAATAATGGTGAAGTCTTAACAACAAAAGATATCGTAGCCACATACGAACTTATGGGTAATCCTAAATTTACTACAAACACTCGTTACAACGAATCATTTGAATTTATTGAAGGAATGAAAGAATTCCACGAAGGTAAAGCGAAAAATATCTCAGGTCTTCAAGTTAAAGATGATAAAACAGTAGTAATTAAATATACAGAAATACGCCCATCATTATTATGGGGTGAAGGTTTTATAGATAACTTCTTAAATGCTAAACAAGTAGAAGAGTCATCTAAAAGACTTCACTAAATTTGCTGAAGCAGACTTAAACAAAAAAACCATTATCATATGGTCCTTATTACATCACTAAAGTAGTAAACGGAGAAAGTGTTCTTGCAGAACAAAACCCTCACTACTACAACAAAGATAAAATGAAACTTAAAAAAATTGAGTTTAAAACTGTAGCTCCAGCACAAGCTAGTCAATTAATTAAAAGTGGAGAAATAGACTATTTAGATAATGTAATGCCAAGTGTTTATGAGGGAGCAAAAGATGTTAAAAATGGAACATTCTTAGGAGATGCTTCTCGTTATATGTCATATGTTGGATTCAAACTAGGTAAATTCGACAAAGCTAAGGGTGAAAACGTAGTTGATGCTAACTCTAAACTAGCTGACAAAAACTTACGTCAAGCATTCCTATATGCGGTTGACCGTGATCAAATCAACGAAAAAATCTTCAAAGGATTACGTTTCACACCAACAGGATCTGGTATGTACCCAGCAGCTGTAGGTAAATTAGTAAATGAAAATGCGACTGCAGTTAAAAAAGATGTAGAAAAAGCTAAAAAATTATTAGATGATGCAGGATACAAAGATAAAGATGGAGATGGACTACGTGAAGACAAAAATGGAAACAAACTTTCATTCAACTTCGCTATCCGTAACATGGGTGAAGACTATGACCAAGCATTAGCTGACGTATTCGTTAAATCATGGAAAGAAGTAGGATTAGATGTTAAATTAGCAGATGGGAAACTTATGTCTCGAAAAGACTTCTCTCAACGTGTACAAGCGGATGATCCATCAATCGATATCTTCCAAGGTGCATGGCAATATGGAACAAACCCTAACCGTCAAGAGTTACTAGGTAAAAAAGCTCCATTAAACTTATACCGTTACACTACTGAAGCATTTGAGAACAGCTTCAAAGCTCAAGGCTCAGCAGATATGTTTGACGATGCTAAATTAAAAGCAGCTTACAACAAATTTGATGGTGAAGTAGCTGAAGAATTACCATTCTTCCCATTAAGCTGGGATACAAGTATCTCATTCTTCAACAAACGTGTTAAAGCTTACGACTTAGATAAAGTTAAGAAAAACCAATTCAAACTTTACGAACTTGAGTTAACAGCTAACGAAGGTGCTAAATAATAGAAATTAACTTACGACATAGATGACTTCGGTTGTCTATGTCGTTTATTTTTTTGTATTTCCTAGGGAACATTGATTGTAACTAGATATGCTATGATAATAAGCAATATTAGAATGCTAACAGTTGAATTTTTTTATAAATAACGTATAAAAATTATAACAGTGTAATGTATTTATTACTATGATTGATGAATACTTTTAGAATTTTTTAAATTCATAAAAATTTATAGGAAAGGTGTATTAATGAGAAAATTTATTTCAGAGTTATTATTAATAATTGTTACAATTATTTGGGGTCTTGCTTTTATTTGGCAAAATATTGCAAGTAAGGTACTAGGGCCTCTTACAGTTGTAGGGATAAGATCGGTAATCGCAGTAGTATTTCTTATTGTTGTAGCATTGCTAGTGCCGAGTTTGTATAAGAGCCAAGATCCAAAAGTGTTAGCTGAGCCTATAACAAAAAATAAAAGTTGGATACTTGGTGGTATCTGTGGAATAGTATTATTTTTCGCAATGTATATTTCGCAAATAGGTATTGGAATGACAACAGCAGGTAAAGCTGGATTTATTACAGTATTGTACATTTGTATAGTACCATTTATCGGGGTGTTTTTAGGGAATAAACTTAATAAATTCTTTATTATAGGATTAATTTTATCGGTAATTGGTTTTTATTTCTTATCAGTAAAAGAAGAATTTGCGTTAGAGATGGGAGATATTATTGTCCTAATCAGTGCGGTTCTATTCGGGATTCATATAATAGTTATTGATTATTCAGCAGCTAGAGTTAATTCGATGTTCTTATCTATCGTTCAATTAGTCGTAGTATCTGTGTTAAGCTTAGTTTTAGCTATTTTCAAGGAAACGATTGTCTTTGCGGATATAATGAGTGTTATTTGGCCGTTACTTGCGATAGGTGTACTTTCAAGTGGAGTAGGTTATACTTTACAGATTGTAGGTCAAAAAGACGTTCCGCCACACACAGCGTCTCTAATATTAAGTTTAGAGTCTGTTGTAGCAGCAATAGGTGGAGTGCTTATCCTTGGTGAACATATTGGGATAAGAGAAGGAATTGGTATGCTTATTGTATTTGTAGGGATTATCGTTTCTCAATTGCCCGATAAGAAGAAAGATAAATAGTATATAATGAAAAGTATTAGGGAGCGACTCGAAAATTGTGATTTTATCGAGTCCCCTTTTTTATGAGGTTAATGATGAAAAAAATATTAAAAATAGTTGTTAGTTTAGTGTTAGTAGCAGCTTTAGGTTTTGCAGGATTAGTTGGCTATTTATGGGCGACAGAATATAGTCCTAATGGAGTGGAGAGCCTGCAGGTCACTAAGCAAGGTAACTCAGAAATAGCAAAAGTAGGAACAGAATATAGTGCCCTTAACTGGAATATAGGTTATGCTGGGCTTGATAAAGATGAAGATTTCTTTATGGATGGTGGAAAGATGGTGTTACCTCTTGATAAAGCCCATGTAGAAGAAAAATTTAAAAAAATATTACTGAAATAGTTAAAAATGAGAAAGCTAATGTCAACTTTTATTCAAGAAATTGATGAAGATTCAAAACGTAGTTATAATATAAATCAAGTTACTGCATTTGATGAAGCACTTGGTCTAAATAGTATTTTTAGCTTATAATTTCAAGGTTAGATATATTCCGTACCCATTACCACCACTAGGAAAGGTGAAAAGTGGTATATATACTGCGACTGATTTTTAAAATAGAAAATGCAAGAAGATTCCAAATGGCAATTCCATTTACTTTCCCTGAGAGACTAGCTAATTTAAAACGTGGATTTTCTGTTATTTATACAAAAAGTAGAAAATAGTGATAAACATTTAGTGTTAATCAATGCGCATCTTGATGCTTATGATAAAGGTAATTCTGGTAAAAAAGCTCAGATGAAGCAACTTCTTGAATTTATCGATTATGAGTATAAAAAAGGAAATTATGTATTGGTTGGAGCAGATTTTAATCAGTCATTAAAAACATTAACTCAAGATGAGATTAACGTTGTGCCAAAAGAATTATGGCGTGCTGAGAATTTAGATAAGAGTTTATTGCCGGCAGGATTTAAGTTAGTTTATGATGAAAGTAAGAATTCTGCGAGACTTAACAATAAACCTTATGTGAAAGATAGTGAAGGGACATATGGTTTCATTATTGATGGGTATATCGCAAGTGATAATATAGAAGTGCTTGGTGTAGAAACGCTAAATCAAGAGTATAGATATAGTGATCATAATCCGGTAAAACTAAGATATAAACTTAAATAGAATAAAAAGAAGCGGCTCGGAGATAGAATTCTAACGAGTTGCTTTTTTGTTAAGTATTATTCGATAACCCTACTGTTTTTAATGTAGCTTTTAGACGTTACAATTCTTTTGCTGTGCAAAGGACTTTTCGACTAAAAATCAAAGCCTGTAGTCTTTTGATTTTCTAAATGAAAACTAGCAGCTACTATAAACAGTAGGTGAAATTAATTATATTATATAGTTAAAAGGATCTTTGAAACTATAAAGAACAGATGAATATATAGTTATTTCTTTTTTTAACAAAGTACTTATTCTTTTTGATTGTGGTACGAGACGTCTATAACCAACATTTTTTTAATATGAAAAATCCCACAAACTTATGTTTGTGGGATAATTTTTTATGCTTTTTGTTCTTCGTCTTTTTTGAAGAATATTCTATTTAATCTATCAACGATTGCTGATAAAGCCCCGTCTCCAGAAATGTTACATGCAGTTCCAAAGCTATCTTGAGTGATGTATAATGCAATCATTAGAGATAACATGATTTCATTGAATCCAAGAACTGATTGCAATAATCCAAGAGCAGCCATAACTGCACCACCTGGGACACCAGGGGCAGCTACCATTGTTACTCCAAGAAGAAGAATGAATTTAACCATTACTGCAGCTGATGGGAATGCAGCACCGTGTTGTACCAGAATACTGCAGATGCACATGTAGTTAATGTAATTGTACTTCCTGATAAGTGTATAGTAGCAAATAATGGAATTGTGAAGTTCGCGATGTTTTTATCAACACCCATTTTTTTAGTACTTCTTAGTGTTACTGGGATAGTAGCAGCTGAAGATTGAGTACCAATCGCTGTCATGTAAGCAGGTAAGATGTTAACAAGCATCTTGAATGGATTTTTCTTGTTAATTGTACCTGCAAAAGTATATTGAGCAAGGATAATAATGAAGTGTAAGATAATAATTAGAACGAATACCATAGCGAAGATTTTTAAGATTTTAAATACTTCACCAGAAGCGGTAATGTTCATGAATACACCTAGGATGTAGAAAGGAAGAAGTGGAATAATTACTGTAGCAAGTAATTTTTCGATGATTTCTCCGAAGTCTGCGAATCCTTGTTTTAATCCTTCTGATTGTGTTGCAGAAATCCCGATTCCTAAGATGAATGAGATAATTAATGCAGTAGTAACATCAAAAATTGGAGTCATTTTAAACTCGATAAATGGTTTTAACATTAAGTCCTCTGGATTTTTGAATGTTTGTAATGTGGCATTAGCCAAAATGTTTGGTAATACAGCTTTAGCTGTTAAGAATGCAAATGTTCCTGCGATAATTGTAGAAATATATGCAACTCCTGTTGATAATCCAAGTAATTTACCAGCGTTATTAGAAACTTGGCTAATACCTGGTACGATAAATCCAACGATAATAAGTGGAATTGTGAATCCTAAGAATGAGCTGAAAATTGATGAGAATGTAACGAAAACTCTAATAATTGGCGTTGATAGAGTGCTTCCTAAAACTATCCCTAATGTTACAGCTATAATAAGTTTTGCTATTAATGGAATTCTTTTTATATAAACTCATTGTTCAATCTCCCTTTTTATTTTTTATTGTATTTTTAAAAAGACATGTGTACATTATACAAGAAAAAAATCTTCCTTTGTAAAGGGGTTGAAGCATATTTTTCGAATTATTTGAAAATTTTTATACTTTTATATAGAAGAGATTTCTAATAAAATAAAAAGCCTAAAAACCTCAAATGATTATTGAGGTTTTAAGCTTTCTGAGTTATTAGATTAATTTGAATACATCGTTTAAGTTTTCAGCCATTGTTGGGTGAGTGAAGATTTGATCTCTGATGTAAGTGTAAGGAATTTTGTTATCAATTGCCATTTTAATTAGGTTGATAATTTCTTCTGAGTTTTTACCGAATAGAGTAGCTCCAAGAATTAAGTTAGTGTCTTTGTCTACAGTTACAGGAATAATCCACGTGGGTCTTGGTTAACAGCTCCTCTTGGCATGTTAGCTACTGGTAATGATGCTACTGCAACGTTAGGGTAAGCTGCCTCAGCTTCTTCTTTGTGTAATCCGACGTGAGATAATGCTGGAGAGATGAATGTTGAGTAAGGTACGTTTTTACGGTCAGCAGTTGTGTATTCTTTGTTACCGTGTAAGTATCCGTTAACTACTCTGAAGTCGTCTAATGATACGTAAGTGAATTGTAATCCACCGTTAACATCACCAACTGCGAATACATTTTCTACAGCTGTTTGACAGAATTCGTCTACTACGATTGTTCCGTTTGGACGTAATTCGATGTCAGTGTTTTCTAATCCTAATCCTTCAGTGTTAGCACGGCGTCCAGTTGCGTGTAATACTGCTTCGAATTCTAGTGGACCATATTTTTCTGTATCAACAACTACAAGTTCTCCGTTGTTGCGGATTTCTTTTGTTGCAGTTCCTAATTTGAACTCAATTCCTGCTTCTTCTAAGTATCCTTGAGCAAGTTCAGCGATATCTTTGTCTTCTCTTCCTAAGATTCCAGGAGCGAAGTCGATTACTGTAACTTTAACTCCAAGACGAGCATAAAGGTTAGCGAATTCTAATCCGATGTTACCTCCACCGATAATTCCTAAAGTTTTAGGAGCTTTTTCTAATTTTTGGAATTCAGTGCTATCGTAAACATTTTTAGATGTTGTTAAACCTGGAATTGGTAATACATTGTTTTTAGCTCCAGTGTTAATTACCACGATTTCACCTTCAAGTTGTTTAGTTTCTCCGTTAGCGGAAATTTCTACTACTTTGTTAGAAACGAATTTAGCGTGAGCTGTGTAAACATCAACGTTTGGATTATTGTCTAACATAGCGAAGTTTTTAGCATTAAGTTTAGATACAACAGCATCTCTTGTAGCTTTAGCTTCTGCGAAGTCTTTTTTGTTGTCAGCAGCTACGATTAAAGTTTTAGTTGGAATACATCCGATGTTAATACAAGTACCACCGTACATTGCACTGCTTTCTTCAACTACTGCTACTTTTTTTCCTTCTTTAGCAAATGTTGCTGCTAAAGTTTTTCCGGCTTTACCGAATCCTACTACTAATAAATCATATTTAACCATAATTTGATTCCTCTTTTACTTTTAAATTTTATTGTTTATATTTTTATATTTTTAAATAAATATAAGATGAAAAACTCTTTAGTTCATATTTTACTCCTACTTTTTTCAAAATTTCAAGTACTTTTGCCTACAAAAAGTAGACGATTTTTTTCAAAAAAATTTTTTAGGAAGATTAATTACGCTTCAAATCGTTATAATATCAACGTTTTCAGGAAAATAATTTTTGATATTATTTTTGATATTGCTTCTCATTATGGTATAATATCCTTTGTACAAATATGAAATTTTTATGGAGGAAACAAATGACATTACCTAATTGTCCAGAATGTAAAAGTGAATATACTTATGAAGATGGAAATATGCTAGTATGTCCTATGTGTGCTCATGAATGGTCACCAGAAGATACTAGTGGAGCAGAAGAGGAAAAAGTTTACCGCGATGCTAATGGAAATGTACTTCAAGATGGAGATACAGTTTCTGTAATTAAAGATTTAAAAGTTAAAGGTAGTTCTTCTACATTAAAACAAGGAACTCGCGTTAAAAATATCAGATTAGTTGATGGAGATCATAACATCGATTGTAAAATTGATGGTTTCGGTGCTATGAAACTAAAATCTGAATTCGTTAAAAAAATATAATTAAACAAAGAGCTGACTCAATGGTAATTTCAATGAAATCATTAAGAGTTCAGCTCTTTTAATTTTTTATATGGGTATTTTTGTAATACTTAAATTACATTTTTATACATTTGTTCTTTTTATTGTGGTGCGAGACGTCTTCAACCAACTTTTCAAAGAAAAGATTGTTTTTCCGACCAAAAAGAAAAGCTTGTAATCTTTCTTTTCCTCGATAAAATGCTACAGCATTTTATTTCCACTATAAAGAACAAATGAAAAAAATATAAACTATATAATCGCTGGTTATCATCTAGAACATAACCATTAATCTATTGAAGTCTGTTAAATTCTATTTTTTTCAAATTTATTTCTACAGTCTTATAGTAGTTTGAATATACTAATTCAAAAGATTATTTTTTTATCAAAAATAGAATTATTAATACTAAAATGCAGTGATTAATTGATAGAAAAATTTTCTTTTATAAACAAATTTCTAGATATCTAGTAAATATAGAGGTGGTAACTCGACAAGATCGATTTCTACGAAATCATGATTTTTTTGAGTCGCTCCTTATTATGTATTTTTAATCTTTCGAAAATAGAAAAGATAGTATATAATAAATAAATGTGTTGAAAAATAAATTGAAAAAGAATTGAAAGGAAATACAATGACGAGAATTCAAAAACGTTTATCTATGATAGCTTTGCTTTTTAGCTAATTTTTATAGGTGGACTTGATACAACAATGTTGAATACTGCATTACCGCAAATTATTAAGGATTTAAATGGTATAAATCAATTAGGTCTATTAACTTCCATGTTATTATTTTTTATAGCTATGACAACGGTTCTTTGGGGTAAGCTTGGAGAAGTAATAGGTAATAAAAAAGCATTTCAATTATCAATCTTAATCTTCATAATAGCTTCTATTTTAGGAGGATTTTTCTGTAAATATCTGGATGATGGTGTTTGCTAGAGGATTAATGGGTATTGGTATAGGAGGAATGATCTCTATTCCTTTTGTAATATATGCTAAGCTTTTTCCTGATGCGAAAGAAAGAGCCGTTGCTTTAGGATGGGTAACAGCCTTCTATGGTGTGGCAAGTATTTTAGGTCCTATTGCTGGAGGTTTTGTAGTTGATGTATTGGGGTGGTCTTGGATATTTTTAGCCTTGTTCCACTTTTCAGTAGTTTCTTTAGTATTAATTCAAATTTTTTTATAAAGGAAACTGTAATTTCACAAAAACCAAGAGTTGATTACATTGGAAGTGGACTATTAGTTATTATTTCAGGAGTTATTCTTTATTGGATTAGTAATCTTCCGAGCCTTAATATATTTATGAATAGTTTACTAGCAATGTTTGTTATTGTTAGTGGTTATATGCTATGGAAGTGGGAAATAAAGGAAACAGAACCGATTCTGCCAATAAGTTTATTAAAGAATATGTCTTACATTACGAAAAATCTAATTATGGTACTTGTTTATGCTTTTGCTATTGGATATAGTATTTACGCTCCAATGTGGGCGCAGGTTGTTTTAGGAACTAGTGCAACTATGGCTGGTGGAACACAGATCTTTAGTTCTATCGCAGTTATGTTAGCAACGAGATTTTCTGCTAAATTTATAAGTAAATGGTCGTTTGAAAAACTTATAAATATAGGTTTTATAGCAATAGCTGTTTCAGTATTTATGATGACCTTTGCTCCAATAGGTGTTTCTTATTACTATATTTCGATTAGTGGTGCTTTCCTTGGACTTGGTCATGGTTTGATTTTCCCATCAGCACAAGTAGCATTCCAAGAAGTTGTACCTAAAGAACAACTTAATATAGCGACTACTTTTAGCTTATTATTAAGAACATTAGGCCAAACTCTTATGGCATCAATCTATGGTTTAGTATATGCTAGTCAAGTTAATGGCATTAACAGTATAGAAAACTCATATCAAGGATTACATATAATCTTTATTATTGCAGCTGTTTCAGTTATATTTGGATGGATAATGAACAAAATTACTTGGAAATTATAATAACAATTTTTCTTTTTATACACATTAAAATAGTAGATTAAAACAAATAGTCTGTAAACCATAGTGATTTACAGACTTATTTTTTATCTTTTTATTAGTTTTTAATATTTTTCTTCTTAATGGTAATCCGTAGTTGTACATTAGATTGAATGTGTGAGAGATTACTAAATCGAATTCTCCATAATATTCAACAATATTAGGAGCGAAATTAGATTTGAATGCTAGAAGGCTATCGTTTAAATCACCTTCGATACCCCCCATAGAAGCAGTAGTGCATCCTAGTTCTTTCATTCTTAACATGCTGTCAACATATGTTTTTATATTGTGCTGGAATTTTAGAAAATTTATCGTTCATTCCTGCATATAGCATCTCAGCATTTTTTCCATAGGCGATAGAAATAACTCCACAAAGTATTTCTTCTTGGTGCTATTGAAACTTTCGAAGAATTCAATAAGTTTTTTTGTAGAATTAAATTGATCTTCCAAAGTTTTTCTTTTTTTATGCATATTTTCGCCAAGTTTAAGTATTTCTTGCTCTAGAGTTTCTTGTTTCTCTCTAGTCTTAGCTAATGCATTAGCAATATCAAGATACGCTATATAAACAAGTGCACGTTCTTTGTATAATTCCATAAGTTTTTTTAAAATAATCTCTGTTTCGTAAAGAAATATTTTTTTCTATTTTCAGTACATTCTAAAACAAACATTAAGTCATCTAGCTTATCTATTTTCAACTTGTCTAACTTCTACAAAACGCTTATCTACATCTTTTTAATAAACGTTTAGTGTGCTTAGGAAGTTTCTCAGGAAATCTTCTAACATTGTTACAGCGTTAAAACGAGGTTGAATAGTATCACTCATTTTTCATAGTTAAACCACGATGAGAGAATTTGTTCGATTTAAAGGCATTTAATATTTTTTTATCTACTAGATTTTCTGATTCTTTATTAAATTCTTCTAGTCTTTCATTATTTAGTGGTTTAGGTATATCTATTTTTACAAGTTTAGCTTTATTTTTTTCTAGCATATTTAGCTAGATTTTCTAAGAAATAGTTAAGTAATTCTATGTTGTTATAATCTAATAGAGGACCTCTAGGTAGATACCACATACTTTTTTTCTTATAAGAATTTGTGCAGTCGCTAATAGATTGTTATTATCATCCACAACTCCAACACGTTTAAAAATCCCAATTATCTTTTATTTGAGTCCATTCAGGAGATTGAAAAAAATGGTACAGTAGTCATTTTTGTAAGATAAAATCTGTATAATGATTAATATCTATATTATCAATGAATTTCATTTTTACATCCTTTCTTTTGCTATATACGTTCTATATATGTTTTTATACTACTACTAGATTATACAATATAACCGTAGAAAAAGAAACAAATAAATAAAGCAGTATGTAAAGGAGAAAATATTGTTAAACTAATAATAGAGCTATTTACAATCGCATACAAAACTTATATAATTAATGTATAAAAATAATTTAAAGGAAGTAATTGCGATGAACATGAATACATTGTACATCATGCTTGGATTTTATATTTGTCTACGCGATGATCGCTAACGCAAGAGATAAGATAAAAAGCGTGATGAAAAGAGTAAAGAGGCATTTGAAAGATTGCAAAGCCCAGCGTATAAAAAGGAACTAGAAAAAGTTATAAACTTAAGTCAAGATGATGCATTTAACATTGCAGCACTAAGAAAAGCATACTTTTTAAAATGGAAAAGATGCAAAAACTAATAGAAATTTTTTAAAAAGATAGATAGGAAAAAGAAACTCAACAAATCGACTTTTTATGAATTGAACTGTTGGGTTTCTTGTATTTACTGATTATTTTTCCTTCGATTGTAATCATCCATACTTCACTACGAGCTGTAGTTTTGAAAGGTGGTCCCCAGAAACCATAACCCGCAGAAGTGAAGAAATGTTTACCGTTAATTTTCGCGTAGCCATGATCTAGGGTGTAAACTACATCTGTGATGAAGTTTAACGGCCATAGTTGTCCACGATGAGTATGCCCAGAGAGTTGAACATCTATAGGCAATGTAGCATGATAATCAACAGCATCCGGTTGATGATCGACAAGTACGATAGTCTTATTTAAATCAACACTCTTAAGAAGTTCGGCGGTATCTAATCTATCACGACTAACACTCTTATCTTTACGACCCACTAATGTAATATCATTATTAAGTGTGATAGTTTCATCAAATAATGGTATTATACCAGTTTTTTTAACTTCATCGACTATTTCTAGTGCATCATGGTCGTGATTCCCCATCGTAGTATAAACACCTAGAGGAGCTTTTAACTTGCTAAGATTTTCTTGCATATTGCGTTTTTTATACATAACCATATCATCGTCCATAAGGTCTCCTGCGATAACTACAGCATCTGGCTTCTCTTTATCAACAATCTTATTCAGTTTCTCAAGTTGAGGATTTGAGAAAAATGTCCCAAGATGAAGATCGGATATCATAACGATTTTAACAGGTTTATCAAGGTGTTTATCTACCTTAATAGTCTTATTAATAACAGTAGGTGAATATGCCCAAAATAGTCCAAAAGCAGTCATACCTAATAAATATAGAGTAGTTATACTTAAACTAATTCCTTGAGAAAGATTTAATTTAAAAATTTTCAGTAATAACTTAGCTACCAATAAGATAACACCTATGACAGCGCCGTTTAAGAAATAAAAGTACCAGATATTTCCATAATTTACCCATGGTGCCCCTAATCTTAACATATAAGCTACAATAGAAAAGTTAGCAATAATAAATATCGCGATACCAATAGCTAATTTAACCTTAGGGGGAACAAAAGGTGAAATCATCCATTTTAAGCCTAGCCACATCAGAAATACGAGTATTTCATATACCGCGAATACCCCGATAAAACCAGCGATAAGTTTCCAATTATTCAATATCAATTCTCCTTTAATCTATTTATTAACAAATGTAAGGGAGTGACTCAAAAATCATGATTTCGGAGAAACAAGATTTTGTTGAGTCACCCCCGCACAGTTTATTAGATATCTAAAAAGCTTTTGTAAAGCGAATTTAGATATCAATAAACCACTGCGTCTATGAATTATCATATACACTTTTTTAAAATTTAGGACTTTTGGGTCAGCCCTAACAGAGTGCTTTTCATTATACATTATGTAGTTTAAATTATCATTAAATTAGGTTGGATAGGGTGATTCTTTTAAGTGTTGTAACTTCTTAATCTTAAAAAGTTATTGGTGTCATTGCTGCTGGAATGATGTTGAGCGTAACCTTATCTATCTGTGGTATCTTTGTTCTTAGAATAAGGAAACTGGAATTTTTTCAGTTCTCTATCTTGGAAAAGGATATAAAAATCTTTTTAAACTGATGGGTTTTCCTTAGTGAAAGACTGTGAAATTTTTTGATATAATATAAAGAATCTACTGATAGATGCTTTTTTTATTTGTCTATAAAAAGAGATATTTTTTAAAAAGACTTACAGGTGAGAACTAAGGAAATTTAAATTCCTATGTAATGTTTGATAGAAAATCACTCTATCCTCATCAATAGATAAATAGAAATTAATTAAATAAAAGGAGAAACATATGCCTGGAAATTATTCAACACGTGAATATCGTGAAAAATTATACGATGATCTTCATGTTAGATCGAGAGATACAGCAATTTTGATGTGTGCAATTTTTATTGCCTCTATTGGACTAAATATGAATTCAACAGCTGTTATTATAGGAGCCATGTTAATTTCACCTCTTATGACACCGATTGTTGGACTAGGATTAGGTTTAGCTATTTTTGACACTCGTTTAGTCAAGCAAGCTCTAGGGGTTTTACTTACTCAAGTATTGGTCAGTTTACTTGTATCGACTCTATATTTCTGGATTACTCCCTTATCTTATGCAAGTAGCGAGTTGATTGCACGAACCTCTCCAACGATTTGGGATGTCCTAATTGCTATTGCCGGTGGGGTTGCTGGTGTGATCGGTTCAAGGAAAAAAGAAGCAAATAATATTGTGCCAGGAGTAGCCATTGCTACAGCTCTAATGCCGCCTATCTGCACTGCCGGCTATGGTTTAGCTAATGGAAATGTACGATTTTTATTTGGAGCCCTCTATCTTTTCTTGATTAACTGTGTCTTTATAATGCTAGCCAATATTGTTGGGGCAAAAATTTTAATGAGAAAATCTCCTTTAACTTCATTCAAAGAGCTAAACATTAAAATGAAAATTGGGTTGATATCTTTGATTGTATTATTGGTTGTTCCAGCCAGCTATTCGGCAGTTACTCTGACTATAGAACAAGCGCGAAAAGAAGGTGTCAAACAGTTTGTAGGAAAAGAGTTTGCCAATCATACGGTTATCAATCAAGTCTACAAGTCAAGGGACAATGAATTGGTCTTGACAATTGTTGGTGACCCGATTTCAGAAGAAGAATTAGAAATAATTCACCAAAAACAAGCCTCTTACGGTATTCAATCTGTTCAATTGAAAGTTAATCAAGTTCAGAATTCGACAAAATTAGATAGTGAAGCGACCAAGGAATTTTATGAAATTATTAATAAATATATCGATCAAAAACTATCTGAAAAAGATTCACAAAAAGATCTTGTAAAAGAAAATGAAGCAGACAAGGGTTAAGGATATTCTATATCCTCAATCCTTGTCTTTTTAATTGATTTTTTTAGAAACAGTAGTTAGGTCTTTTTAGTATAGCTCGCCCTAATAACTTTGAAGGTTTCATCGCGTTCTAAGCCCTAATTGGATATCATTACGATATAAAAAGGTGAGGTATTTATGCTTTATCATAGTTGGTCTTATTTCTAATTTAAACGGTTTCACACTTAATTACAACGTAAAAATCATTTCAGAGTAGTTTTTCAACTTTGATTAGGTAGGTGGAAGTTACTTTGAGAATAAGCTGTTTATAATGAGTTGTCAAAGTATATAAAAGAAAAACAAGAAAATCTGTAGATAATACAGACCTTATGATTGAAATAAATAAGATTATAAGTGATTATGTTGAAATTGAAAATTTACTTTTAGAAACTGCTGAATAAAAGCATCCAGGAAATTAGATTTCCTAGATGCTTTTTTATCTATGTAATTATTTACCTAATTTTTCTAAGTGTTTAGCTAGGCGTTCGTTAACGAAATCCCAGTTTACAACACGGAAGAATTCTTTAATGTAGTCTGGACGACGGTTTTGGTAGTTTAGGTAGTATGCGTGCTCCCAAACGTCTAATCCAAGGATTGGAGTAAGACCTGTTAAGTATGGAGAGTCTTGGTTAGCTGTAGAAGTAACTACTAATTTACCTTCTTTGTCTAAAGCTAGCCATGCCCAACCACTACCAAATCTTGTAGCAGCTGCAGCTGAAAAGCTCTTAACGAACTCTTCGTATCCACCAAGTTCAGCTTCAACTTTTTCTTTTACTAATCCAGCGAATTCAGAAGAATCTGCTTTAGTTAGAGATTTCCAGAATAGGCTGTGGTTGTGGTGTCCACCACCGTTGTTGATAACAGCTTGACGGATGTCAGCAGGTACGTTATCAATGTTTTTTAATAAACCACAGATGCAGTTAGCTTCGAATTCTGGGTGTTTTTCTAAAGCTGCGTTTAAGTTGTTAACGTAAGCAGCGTGGTGTTTGTCGTGGTGAATTTCCATAGTTTTAGCGTCGATAACTGGTTCTAAGAAATCGAATCCATAAGGTAATTCAGGTAATTTAAATGTCATAGTAATAATCCTCCTAGGGTTTTTATAAATATATTATAATTATAAGAAAAAAATATTTAAAAATAAACAACAAAAAAATGCTTACAAAAAAATTTTTTTCCGACTAAAAACTATTTTTATCGTTGTAATAATAACTAATTAAAATTATATAAAAAGTTAATAAAGTTTGAAATGGAAAATAAGATATTTGCATGAATATACCGATTATTTATATTTTTATAATTGATAGACCTAAGTTTTATGATTTTTTTAATGGCTATCTATGGACTAATTCATGAAAAATTTTTATACAATAGTATTTGCATGAATTATTTTAATCATGATAGGGAAATATATGGCTATTAGACTTTAATTTTTTAATAGTTTAATAGTATAATTATAGTTGGAAAAATTTGTATAGATAAATGATTCGAATTTTTAATCGAAAGGAATTTGATAATGAAAATAGGAATAGATAAAATTGGTTTTGCAATGCCAAATTATTATTTAGATATTCGTGATTTAGCCGCAGCGCGTGGAATAGAACCAGATAAATTTACAAAAGGTTTATTACAACTTGAAATGAGTATTCCACCGGTATCTCAAGACATAGTAACTCTTGGGGCACAAGCTGCATATGAAATATTAGATAAAGATGATTTAGAAAAAATTGACATGATTATCGTAGGAACTGAGTCTGGAATTGACCAAAGTAAAGCTTCTGCGGTATTTATTCACGGTCTTTTAGATGTTCAGCCATTTGTGCGTGCTATTGAAGTAAAAGAAGCCTGTTATGGTGCGACGGCAGCATTAGATTTTGCGAAAAATCATGTTATGAATAATCCGGAATCAAAAGTACTAGTTATAGCTAGTGACATAGCAAAATATGGAGTTAGATCATCTGGTGAGTCGACACAAGGTGCAGGAAGCTGTGCGATGCTAGTTAGCAGCAATCCCTAGAATATTAGAACTTAACAATGATAATGTTTGTTTAACTCGTGATGTTATGGACTTCTGGCGTCCTAATTACTCACATTATGCATTTGTAGAAGGAAGATTTTCAACGGAACAATACCTTGATTGTTTAACTACTGCTTGGGGAAGATTTGTTGAGAAATCTAAGAATACTCTTAATGATTTTTCAGCAGTATGCCTGCACTTACCATATCCTAAATTAGGATTAAAGGGTCTAAGTTTATTATTAGAACAAGCTGAAGAAGATAAAAAAGAAGAATTACTTGCTCGTTTTAATGAGTCTATTTTATACAGTCAACGTGTAGGTAACATTTATACAGGATCATTATTCTTAGGACTGTTATCTTTACTTGAGAACAATACTACGTTAGAAGCGGGTAATAAGATTGCATTATATAGTTACGGAAGTGGTGCTGTTGCGGAAGTATTTAGTATGACTTTAGTTGATGGTTATAGAGAACAACTAAGAAATAATCGTTTTGACGATTTTGACAGTAGAACACGTATTTCAATTGATGAATATGAAAAAAATGTTCTTTTAGAGATACTACAGTTGATGAAGAAGGAAACTTAGATATTTCTGATATTCAAGATGAAAAGCAGATTTGTTTTTAGAAAAAAATTGAAAATCACAAGAGAGTTTATAAAAACAATTTTAATAGAGGGAACTATGGAAAAAAATTTGGAGTGGATTTTATAAAAAAAATATTGGTGAACGCTTAGAGTTATTGAACAAGCTGATATTTTTAAGTGAAGAGCATCTTGAATTTCTTAAAAATAATGAGGTTTTAGACTTTGATATGGCTAATAACATGGTAGAGAATGTAATAGGAACTTTTTCATTACCTTTTAGCGTTGTGCCAAATTTTACTGTTGATGGAAAACAGTATGTAGTACCATTTGTTACAGAAGAACCATCGGTAGTTGCAGCTTGTAGTAATGCTGGGAAGATAGTAGCGAAATCTGGTGGTTTCAAAACAGAAATCCTGGATAGAAAAATGATTGGTCATGTTGCGTTATACGATATAGCGGATACTGCCGTAGCTGTAGAACGTATTCTCCAGAGTAAAGAACTGCTTTTAAAAACAGCTAATGAAGCATATCCATCAATTGTAGCTCGTGGTGGTGGAGCTTGTGATATTGAGGTCAAAGTTCTATCAGAAGAAGGTATAGATTTTGTAGTTGTTTACCTTATCGTTGATACTTTAGAAGCGATGGGAGCAAATATGCTAAATACAATGCTAGAGGCCCTTAAAGTTTCGTTAGAATCATTAACTGAGGGTGTAGCTCTTATGGCGATTTTATCGAATTACGCGACACGTTCACTAGTTACAGCGAAATGTGTTATTCCATTCGAAAACTTAGGAGAAAATGGAGAGTATTTAGCTAAAAGAATTGTGCTTGCGAGTAAATTTGCAAAAGCAGATGTCTATAGAGCTGCTACCCATAACAAAGGTATCTTTAACGGAATTGATAGTGTTGTAATAGCGAGTGGTAATGACTGGAGAGCTATAGAAGCGGCATGTCAAAGTTATGCAGCAAAAGATGGGAAGTATAAAGGACTTTCTACTTGGCACTGTGATAAAGGGGCCAAGGAGCTTGTAGGAGAAATCACGTTACCGATGCCTGTTGCTAGTGTAGGTGGATCTATCGGAATCAATCCTACTGTAAAAGTAGCGAGAGGACTATTAAACAATCCAGATGCGAAAACATTAGCGAGTATACTCGTTTCAGTAGGTTTAGCTCAAAACTTGGCAGCGCTAAAAGCGTTGGTAGGAGATGGAATTCAAAAAGGTCATATGAAGTTACATGCTAAATCTTTAGCGATTTTAGCAGGAGCTAATAATGAAAATATTGAATTAATAGTAGAAGAGTTAAGAAAAAGAAAAAAACATATGAACTTAGCAAGTGCTAAAAATAGTAGAGAAATATAGTAAGTAAAGAATAAAAAGTGATTGAGGATGTAAAAGTATCCTGGTCACTTTTTTTAGATATTGAAAATATTAAATAGAAACATCGCCATGTGAAATGACGATGTTCTTATGTGTTTTTAATATAATTCGAATCTTTCTACGTAGTACATTGTTCTATTAGCTCCCGCTAGATATAATTTTTATTGTTCAAGCGAAGAGTCATCATACCTACAGGTTTTCTTGTAGTAACATTTTCGTATGGAATAAGAACTCTATCACCTTTAATATCCCATTTTTCTACTGGCATAAAGATTGCGTCAGTAGCACCGCCGTAGCCAATATCACTTTTTGCCAAGAATACTTGATCTTTTGCGAAGTACACTACTTTATTTTTGTGATTCATTAATTTTTCTAAGTTTTCTTTATTATAATCAGCAACATGATTATTTAATTGGACAAATTCAATTTCTTTATCATTTTGTAATCTTTGTAACACATCTTGTTTTTGGAATGTTTGAGCGTTATATATATTAAGTAAATCTAATATTTTAGTTAAGTTTATTTGTTTTACTACATTGTCGCTACCATCATTACTAGCTATGTATCTTACAACATTGGCAGTGCTACTTCCTTGTAAGTTTAACATTCCATAAGCCATAGGTTGTAAAACTTCCCCAGCTTTAGCTAAATCATGTTTATAAGCTTGAATATTATTGTTTTGAATAATTTGCTTAGAAGGAGTAGATTACTTTTTGTTGTAACTTTTTATTTATATTGTAATTAGTATTGTTATTATCTTTAATATTATTGTTATTAATGTTATTGTCAGTTTTGTAACATGTTCAACTTCTTTTTGTAAATTAGCTAAAGAAGCTGGATTTTTCTTCTGTTATTCTCACTTCAGTAGTGATAGTATCATTAGTATCTACTTTTTTTGCTACTTTATCTGTGCATCCTGTTAATAATCCGATTCCTAAAATAAATATACCTATTGTTTTTAGAGTTTATTCATGTTTTCCACCTTCTTTTTTTATAACTTCTGTACACTTATATTATACATTTAAAAATTACAAAAATCAATATTTTTATTACAAAATATTACATTTATATTACAAATAAATTTAGAAGTGTTACAGAATAAAAATTTCGATAAATATAGTCATGTGTAGACAATATTTGAACAACGTTAGTTTTTATAGTAAAATATACTAGAAAAATCAAATTAGGAGATAAAATACATGAATAGAGTTGCTATTGTAAGTGCAAAAAGAACTGCTATAGGAAGTTTTGGAGGGAGTTTAAAAGATGTTTCTGCTGCGAAAATCGGTGGAGAGCTTGTGAAACAATCATTAGAAAGTATAAATCTTAATCCAAATCTAGTTGATGAAATAATATTCGGTAATGTTTTGCAGACTGGTTTAGGGCAAAATGTAGCACGTCAAATTGCAGTTAATGCAGGTATTCCAAAAGAAAAAAGCGCCTTTGTTGTGAATAAAGTTTGTGGATCAGGATTGAAAAGTGTCGTTCTTGGGGTACAATCAATATTATTAGGGGATAATGATGTAGTAGTTTGTGGTGGTGTTGAGAACATGAGTGCAGCCCCTCATTATACAAAGAATGCTCGTTTCGGACAAAAATTAGGAAGTTTTGAATTAGAAGATACTATAATAAATGATGGTCTTACAGATGCGTTTGAAAACTATCATATGGGTATTACTGCTGAAAATATCGCAGAACAATACAATATAACAAGAGAAGAGCAAGATGAATTTGCTCTTTCAAGTCAGAAAAAAGCAGCAGCAGCTATTGAAAATAATCAGTTTGCTAACGAAATAGCGCCGATAGTTATTAAAATTAGACGAGAAGAAATTATTTTTGATACAGATGAATTTGTTCGTCCGAATACAACGATTAGAAAGTTTAGCTAAATTACGACCAGCTTTCAAAAAAGATGGAACTGTAACAGCAGGAAACGCCTCAGGAATAAATGATGGTGCAGCCTGTGTTATTTTAATGAATGAAACTCGTGCTAAAGAACTAGGATTAGAAGTTCTTGCTTATATTGATGGTTATGCTTCGGCAGGATTAGATAATAAGGTGATGGGCTTAGGTCCAGTTCCAGCAACGCAAAAAGTACTAGAAAAATTAAGTTTAAACATAGAAGATATAGATTTATTTGAAATGAATGAAGCTTTTGCTGCACAATCTATAGCTGTAACTCGTCTACTAAATCTAAATCAAAACAAAGTAAATACACGTGGAGGAGCTATTTCGCTAGGACATCCAATCGGAGCTAGTGGATGCCGAATTTTAGTTACTTTAGTTCACGCATTAATCAATGATAATAAAGAAAAGGTGTCTGTTCCCTTTGTATAGGAGGAGGACAAGGGATAGCTATAGTAATTTCTAGAAACTAATTATATGATTTATATAAATATATATTTATAAGAAAAAGTTGAATGTCTTATTAAAAATTAAAGTTATTTATGAAAATAATTGTTTATTAGTGAAGAAAAGTGTTAAAATAGATAAGTGATTATTTTTAAGGAGAAATATTGTGAATAAATTCATAAAAAGAACATGGACAAGTTATTTTGTGGTTTATCTTTCTAGTATGTTTATGCTAATATCACTTAGTATGGTCTTTACACATGGCAGTAATAGTATTTGTACTAAGTTTTATATTGTTATGTCCACCTATTGTAAAATTAATTCAGCGCAAAACGCGATTGAAAAAAGTAGTATTAGGTGTTGTAAGTGCGCTTGTAATGATGTTAACTATGTTAATGACGAATCATTTCAGTGAAGCTAGAAAAGAAGAACAGAAAAAGCTTTCCAAGAAAAAGAAGAACGTGATAAAAAATTAGAAGAACAGTCTTCAGAAGAGAAAAAAGAAGATAATTCTGATGGAAATAAAGAACAACAAGTTCTTCCCCACCCTGCTTCTAAGAATAAAATAGATGAACAGGATGAAATGAAAAATGAACCCGTTCAATTAACTCAAACACAACAAAATAAACAACAACCTAGTAGTTGTAAGAGCTAGTAAAAAGAGTGGAGTTTATTACACACCGACACACCCTTCTTATAACAATGTTGCAGCAAGAAATCTACTAGTCTTCAGTTCAGAAGAAGCCGCTCAAAGAGCAGGTTATATAAGAGCTGCATAAAATAAATAAATCTCAGACATTTATGTCTGGGATTTTTGTTTAAACTATAGAAATAATATACACGTGTTTGGGAACACGTTTTTATGAACTAAATTAAGTTCTAAGCAATTTCTTGCTTGTTTATATCTAATCTTATATACAAATAACAAAGAGTCTTTCAACTCTCTAAAGGAGAATGAGCACGCCCGAGGGGCGACAAGCCACATTATGATTAAAAAGTTTTATTATCTGTTAATATCATAAAGAATTAACCGAAAATATTGGTTTAAACAAAAATAATTTCAAACTTAAAGGAGAAACGACAAGTGTCGTTAAGAATGAAAATATTATTACTTTTGTTTAGGTAATTATTATATACCTCTTACTTAAAAAATATACTTAAAATTTTTCTAAGTTTTAAAAATGAAATTTGTGCGTTTGTTTTCATTTTTAATTCAAAATTTATAGTTTCTCTATCATTTTCAGCTAAATAACTATTAATTTGAGAAGACTTTGCTTCCAAAAAGCCACGGTATGCGGATAGTGGACTCGGATGAGCTGATTCAATAATTTTGTGTTTTTGAAGGGATCAATTAGTTTATTTTTGCTTCTTGCATCAGTTCCCCATAAAACAAAAACTATATTTTCATTTTCTGAAATATTTTTCAATTATGTAATCCGTAAAAATTTTTCCCAGCCTATTTTACTATGACTTGCTGGAGAATTTTTCTACAGTTAGTACAGCATAGCAAAAATACACCTTGCTTGAACCAAGATTTCAGTTCCTGTTTTGCTGGTTTAATACCTGAAAAGTCATCATGAAGCTCTTTGTAAATGTTAATAAGACTTTTTGGAAGTGGTACACCATCATTTACTGAAAAACTTAACCCCATGTTGATCAGGATTATGATAGGGTCTTGTCCTAATATTACAACTTTAATATCTTTTTAATGGTAAGTCGAAAACTCTAAAAACCTGCTCTTTTATGGCGGATAGATGGTTTTAGTAAGACGTTGTTCGTCAATTTCTTTTATCATATTATTTAGTTCATCTATTTTTGGATAATTATTGAATATTTCTTCCCAGCTGCTGTGCATATAAAAACTCCTTTGAATAACTGCTTGTTATAAAAGTATAACATAGTTAAATTTTTATTAAAAATAGTTTTTGATTGAAGTTGTCTAGGACATAAGGGTTTTGAGGTATGATATAATGTTATTAACGAATATTTAGGAGGAAATATGTATGAAATTAGGTTTATCGGTGGCAGGAAATAGGGGAAAGCTATCTTAGAAGGACTAGCTACAAAGTGGTAAAGATTAGTAGTACTAATGTCTTTTGTGAAATTCTTCGGATAAAAGTACTAGAAATGTTGTGAAGAAACAGGTGCTGTATTTTGTAGGGTCTAGAAGAAGTCAGTGAAAACAGTGATATGTGTATTTTAGGGTGAAGCTATATTTAGTAGGAACAGTACTTGATGAAGTGAATCTTAGTTTGAAGAATAAGTTGTTATTTCAATGGCTGCAACTGTCCCAGAAATAAATGATTTAGAAAAAGAAAAATTCGGAGACTAAAATAGTTAGAATTATGCGAGCCACACCCTGAAATAGGAAGTGGTGTGGTAGGTGTTACATTTAATTCTTTAGTGGCAGCTGAAGAAAGAACATTAGTATTGAATCTCTTAAATAATTTAGGTATTGTGAGGAAATACTGGAAAAAGACATGGCGGCTTTAACAGCTTTAAGTGGTTCAGGTCCCATGCATATGGATATTTATTTATAGAAGCATTAGCTAGATGGAGCCGTATTAAATGGATTAAAACGTGACGTAGCTTATAGACTTGCTGCAAGTACAGTTTTGGGTGCTGCCAAGATGGTGTTGGAGACTAAAGAGCACCCAGGTAAGTTAAAAGATGATGTATGTTCACCAAGTGGAAGTACTATCGAGGCTGTGAGAGTTTTTAGAGAAAAAGAATTTCCGCAGTGCAGTTATAGAATGTGAAAAAGCCTGTTTCGATAAATTAGATAGAATGAAATAGAATATAAGAGTAAAGGCTGACCCAAAAGTCCTAAAATTTAACAAAGTTCATATGAGAACTCATAGACGCAGTGGTTTATTGATATCTAAATTCGCTTTCATAGAAGCTTTTTAGATATCTAATAAACTAATAGGAGGTAGACTCGACAAAAATCGATTTCTGACGAAATCACGATTTTGAGTCACTCCTTATTTATTTAATTCATCTGTTAAGTTGTAGAGTTCATCTGCTAGGTGACCAACATAAGTGATAGCTTCTTTTAAGTGGTTTCATCAGTGCTTACATCACAACCTGCAAGTTTAGAAAGATCTAGTGCGGACATGCTGCTTCGCTTTAGAAAGAACATTTAACCAGAGTGTCAGCATAAGAACTGTCATTATCGATCTTATTAGCGATAGCCAGTACCGATTGTTAATCCTGCAGAGTAAGTGTAAGGGTATAGTCCCATGTAGTAGTGAGGTTGTCTCATCCAAGTGAAAGTTCTGCGCCTTCATTAATACTAAACTATCTCCGAAGAACTCTTCCACTAACGTTGCGTTTCTGTCAGAAAGAACATCAGCAGTTAACATTTCATTGTTATCTACCATTTTTATAGATTCTATCTTGATAAACAGCTTCTAAGTAGTGTGTGTTACCATATTGTGGAGAGTATGTTCTACTAATCATGTTGCTGATAACCCAACGTTTGAAACGAGCATCAGTGTTAGTTTTTAGTAGGTAGTTAGATACAATAACCTCATTACAAGTTGATGGAGCTCAACGAAGTAAAGTGGGCAATCGTTGTTTAACATTGTTTGCGTTTTCTGTACTCACAAAAGTGATATGCATGTCCAAGCTCGTGAGCAAGAACGAAAAACTTCATTCATTTTTCCAGTCCAAGAAAGTAGGATAAATCCAGCTACATTAGGAACTGTTGCACAGAATCCACCAGTACTTTTCCCGATGTTTTGAGGGAAGTCAGTCCAACGTTTGTCATAACTTTCATCGATCATTTTAACGTAGTCTTCACCAAGAACACCAGTGCTTTTTAAGGTAAGAACGAGATTCGTCGATAGTCATATCAACTTCGAAATCTGGATCAAGGTTGATCTTACAGTCAACAAACCGCATATCTTCAATTTTGTGTTCGCGAGCTAGAAAGCTTAATGTAACGTCGGATGTGAGGTGCTAAATCTGTCATAAGAGTACGGATTTGACGATCATATAGTTCGCGGTTACCATCTTGAGCAGCTAATAGGTAGTCGATAACACTATCATAACCGCGCATTGTAGCAAGCATTTTTTCTTTTTTGATTTGTGAGATATACTCATTTGCTGAAGTGTTTTTATAAAGCATTTAATGTTTTATAAAAACTTTTCTCGCGCATACAGGCGCACTTCGATATCATTATCCATTTCGTGTAAGTTTTCGTATAGTACAAAAGCTATTTTCGAAAGTTTTTCCATTTTGCTTCAAAAGCTGTCGAATTGCATATCTTCATGTTTAGTTACCTCATAGATTGTGGTAACCAGGAAGACTCTCGTAGTTTGCGATTACTTGTTCAGCTTCTTTGATAAAGTATGTTTTTCTCCTGAGACGATGAAGTAATATTCTAAATCAGGACGATAGTTTTTCACGAAATCTTTAATGAATTGTTCATCTAGTTCTACAAGTTCAGTATCGAAGAAACTTAAATTCCCCCATAAAGTAGAAACATCTTCAAAAAGTGTTACATTTTTGCACTACATTGTCATTAAATCTATCCACTGCCATTGGTAACTCAGCGTAGTGAGATAGTTTATAGTATTCTTCATAAAGTTCTTCGTATTTTTAATGGCAGTATCTAAAGTAGCATGATCCGCTAATTTCCCTTCGTAAGTAGCCTTGAAATCTAAGATCTCTTTTTTAATATTAGTCAAGGCTCGCTTCAAAAATCTTCATCAGTTTTGTATGAAGAGTCATATCCCAAGTATATTTCTCTTCGACTTCATTTCTTAGTATTAATTTCATCTCAGTCATAGTTTACCTCCGTGTAATTGGTCGAATTATATCGATTGATAGTTGCCCATGAGCAACTTAGTAATAATTATAATACATAAATGCAGTTTGGTAAATATATATGGATATATTGCTAAAAATCTAGCCAACTCAAAAGGTAAGCTAGATTTTTGTTATTAATCAAATTTATTTCATCTATTTTGTCAATTTTTCTAGTGATTGAAATTTCACCTTGTGTGTCTTTTTAAAATTGATTCCATTAATGTTTTGGCAGTAGTGTATTCAGTTGACTCATAGAGTCTTTTTCTTTTCTAGTTGTTTTTAGCCATATCTTCTATAAATGATTTTTAAATCAAGGGTAATTGTTAAGACTTCATTTGTAGTAGTATCTATTGTTGCGATAAATGATAGAGTCATGTTTGAAAGGTCCTCAGCTTCTTCACTAGAAAAAGTACCTGGATTTAGGTAAAATTTATTTCCGATGTCCGATAGTTTTATTTTTCCACTAAAAGATTAGTTTATTATCTGATTTTTCATAGTTTTTATCAGTTATAGTGTTAAAAAGTGTATTTCCATTGAAAAATACTTGGATTGCAGATAAAACTTCTAAATCGTCTGTAATTATACCGGGAACTAATTTTCCATTTTTCAACATTGAATTTATCGTATCAGAATTGTTTTTCTTAAGAAAATATGTTCTTCTTTTGTTGTGGTTTTCCCTAGTTCAGTTTCTTGCTCTGAAAATTTCTTTAAAAACATTGCCACTATCGTCTATTTTAATATTAGATAATGCGTTAACTGAGTAACCTCTGCTATAAAATTAGATTTAATGTTAACCTTAGTATCTAACTCTAAATCTTTTTGAAAAAGTTGCTAAAGGGCTGTTTTAATAATTTCTTCATTTGACAATTCTTTTTACTTCTTGTGTTGTAGGTTGATTTGCATTTTTATTTTGTGAGCAACCTAGTGTCGTTCAGCAAGAACAGCAATAGCGAAAGATAGTAATAGTTGTTTTCATTTTATACCTCTTTGATGTATTTTATTAACCAACATAATTATAACTTAAAAAGATTTTTATGTAAATACAAGATCTAGGGAAAATTCAGTATATTATTAAAAAGTTTACTAGTATGATGTATAATTTTTAATTAGTAGATTTATTAAAAAGCGAGGTATCTTATGAAAATAGCAGTAGTAGGTGGGGGAATAGTAGGAGCTACATGTGCTTATTATTTGTCAAAGAACAAAATGAAATAGTAGTTTTTGATTATGGTTTAGGTCAAGCTAAAAAGCATCGGCTGGGATTATAAGTCCGTGGTTTTTCTAAAAAGACGTAATAAACCTCGGTATAAGATGGCGAGACTTGGTGCGGATTTTTATTTGAAATTAGTTAAAGATTTAGAGATTGATGGCTATAATACTGACTTTTATTCACAATGTGGAGTATATTTATTGAAAAAAAATGAAGATAAGCTACCTGAGTTAAAAGAACTTGCTGAAAGTCGTAAAGAATTATCACCGATGATAGGGAATTTAGAGATAATCTCAAAAGAAGAGGTTCAAAAAATCATTCCTAGCTTCGATAACAATGGAGATGTACTGTATGCGAGTGGTGGTGGACGAGTAGAAGGAGAGAGATTCGTAAATACTTTACTTACTGCTTCGAAAGCTAATGTCGTTAGGGAAAAAGTTAGTCTAAAGGTTGTGGGAGATAAATACGAGATTAATGGACAGGTTTTTGATACTGTTGTTCTTGCGACTGGTGCGTGGTTAAAAGATATATTAGAGCCTCTTGGTTTTGATGTTGATGTTCGTCCGCAAAAAGGACAACTAAGAGATTATAAAGTTTCTGATGAAAATACAGGATCTTATCCGGTTATTATGCCTGAGGGTGAATTGGATATTATTCCATTTGAAAAAGGCGTTGTTAGTAGTTTGGAGCGACACATGAAAATGACATGGGCTTTGATTTAACTATTGATAAACAGCAACTTGATGCTTTTGGTGAAGAAGCGGAGAACTTCTTAGGTGAATTAAAAAATGCTCAGATAATAAATGAACGTGTTGGAATTAGGGCTTATACTAGTGATTATTCTCCGTTCTTTGGTGAGGTTCCGACATTAGAAAATGTTTATGCGATTAGTGGTCTTGGATCTTCTGGTTTAACTACAGGTCCGATAATTGGCTATAGTGTAGCGAATATAATTTTAGGAAATGATATAGAATTAGACCCACAAGATTATATATATTGCAATTATATAAAAATTAAAAATAATTAGAGCGTTTTTAGTAGTATATTATGATTTCTATAAAATCTGTAAATTAAATATAAGATGTTTTATAATAATGATATTGTAATTTTTGATATAAGTAAAAACTATGTAAAAATAATAATTTTTAAATTTTGAAGATATTTATTGAAAATATCTTCTTTTTCTTCTATAAAAATGGCACAACAGTTGTATTTTATGATATAATTGAGAGTGGACTGTTGCATGCATTAGATGTTTTTGCACTAACGATATTATTAATCAAAGGAAGGAGATTACTTTATGATAGCTGAATACTTATCAGGGGTAAGTGCTCAAACACTAATTATTCAGTTTTATTGGATATATTATTAGTTTTGGTTCTTAGTTTATAAATTGCTAAGTTTATTAAAAGGTACTCGTGGTATGCAACTTGTTAAAGGTATATTAATCGTTATTGGATTGAAAAATATTCTTTAACTATTGGATTAAAACGATGACATATATTCGAACAAGTAGTTACTTGGGGAGTTCTAGGAATAATGATTATATTCCAGCCAGAATTAAGACGTGCTCTTGAATACATAGGAAGGGTACAGCTATCGAATATCTTCAATATCAATTATAAAGATGTACAAAAAAATTCTACTGAACATATAATCAAAGCTGTTGTAGATTCATCAAGACATATGGCACGACGAAGAATAGGTGCACTTATAGTTTTAGAGAATAACACTGGACTTGATGAATATGTGGAAGAGTGGTATTACAGTTAACGCTGAGGTTACAAATGAACTGATAATTAATATTTTCATTCCTAATACGCCCTTACATGATGGTGCAATGATAATTGATGAAAATAAAATTCGTGCTGCAAGTTGTGTGCTTCCTCTATCGGATAATAGATCTATAGCTAGTAGCTATGGAACAAGGCACCGTACAGCTCTAGGGTTATCTGAAGTGACAGATGCTATAGTAATTGCTGTATCAGAAGAAACAGGGAAAATTAGTGTATGTCAAAACGGTGTTTAACTGAGATTTTTCGACAGAAGATTTAGTGAAATATTTAGCAAAAACTGGAAACAGCAAAGATAAAATAATTAAATAAGAGGTGATATTATGCAACTAAAGAAATAATAAGTTAAAGTTAATATCATTTTTAATAGCAATACTATTGTTCTTATCAGTTAATGAGAATTTCAAGAATTTCTCAGTTCTCGGAGGTGATACGAACGATAATGCTACTGCATGGGTTAGTGATATCCCACTTGAAGTTGATTATGATAAAGATAAATTGTATGTGGTAGGTATTCCTAATACTGTATCTGTGAAATTAACTGGATCACAGACAAAGGTCCAAAAAGAAAGTATCGCTAAGAATTTTAAAGTGAAGTTGAATCTTAGAAATGCTCAAATAGGTGATGATCAAAAAGTTAAGATTGAAATAGATGGATTGGAAAAAGGTGTAGATGGGACTGCAGAACCTTCTACAATAACGATATCTATTAGAGAAAAAGCGACTAGAGAGTTTAGAGTTACGCCAATAGTTAAAAAAGAGAGACTATTGATTGGTTATGAAGTAGATAAACTTCGTGTTACGAATGAAACTGTTAAGATTTCTGGGGCAATCGAGAGTCTTAATAGAATAAATGAGGTTCGTGCTGAGAGCGATACACGTACGAAGATTAATAGAAATACTAGAGAAGAAGCTAAATTGATAGCTTATGATAGTGATTATAATAAAATAGAGGATATTCAAATAGAGCCAAATTCGACGCTTATGAGTATTGAGCTTAAAAATATCGAAAAAGAAGTCCCATTAGAAGTAAATACTATAGGTAGTTTGTACCTTCGGGATTTGAATTAGTTAGTGCTACTGCTGATGTTGCTAAGGTGACGATTAGAGCAGAGGATACTAATGAATTGGCGAGAATAAGTGAGATGTTCGTTGATGTTGACTTAAGTGATGTTAGAGAAGAAACAGAAGAGCGTAGTAACTCGAAAAATATATCCAAAAGAAAATATAAGGATAGCGACAGATACGCCGATTGTTAGTAACAATCAAGATAAGGAAAAATAAAGATGACAGATTGATGTTTTTAGCTATTAATATGCTTATAACGGTTTTCAGCTTAGCTATAATAATAGGAGCTATGTTTATAGAAACCCAAGTGTTAAAAACAGCCATTTTTGTGAGCATTATCGATATTAATAGTTCAAAAGATAGTAGAGATAAAAGTAATTGAAGAAACCTCGAAAAGTTAGTATTGTTATACTACTTTATAATTATTGCTAGCAGGGTACTTCGGTTATAGATTATATTAAAATATAAAGAGCTTGAGGGAAGATTTGGAAGCTTGATTAGAATTCATGTTTTTAAATCGCCCCTGTAAGTTTATTAGATAAGTAAAAGCTATTACTTCGTAGTGTATTTGTTTGTAAACCATGTGTATAGTATGTAGTTAAGTTTTATCTTGATTATATATTAACCTTTGCTCATTAATGAATTTAGTAGGAGATGTTATGGATAAATTATTTTCATCAAAAAATATATATAAAATCATAGATTTAAGCTAATTATGAGTATTGGATTTATTGACGCGTAATATTTTGGAGTGGTAGCATCGATATTTTTAGGTAAGGGCTTCGAGATCCATTTTCTATGTTGAATGAACATCACATAGAAATAATAGAGTTTGTAGCGACTTTTAGTAATTTATAACTGCTAGTTTTTATTTATTTGGTACTAATAAATCACTATGGTCTTACTTAGGTGTAAATGAAATAGTAAATATTTGCTTTTCAGTAGTGCTAGAAGTTTAATTACTAGTATTTTATACCAATATATGCTACCTGATACATTTTCAAAATGTTAGATTTTGCGATTTTTCACCAGTTATTAATAATCGCCGGAATGATGTTTACAAGAATGCTTTATCGCTGCTTAAGAGAAAAGCGGGTAAATATGGAGCTACTTCTTATAAGAATACATTTATAATAGGGTGCAGGAGATGCGGGCTATATTTTTATTAAAGATATGTCTAAAATAATATTTTCCGATGCGAATATAGATTGGTCTTATCGATAACAGAAAATTCTGTAATTAGTGGGAGTTACTGTGTTGGAACAACGTATGATATAGTTGAATCTAATTCCAAAAATACGAGTAGAGCAGGTATTTTAGCTATTCCTTCGATTAGTGCTTATGATAAAAATAGAATATTAAACGTGCTAAAAAGAAGGAATGTTAGCTGTTAAAAGTAATGAGATCAGGTATTGCTGTAGAGGACGGAAAAGTGCATTTCTAAACACTTAAAGACATGTGTCTATCGAAGACTTATTAGGGACGTGGTGAAGTGAAACTGTCTCAGGTGAGATTCGTTCATATATTAAAGGAGTATCCTTGTTACTGGTGCTGGCGGTTCAATCGGAAGCCATGATTGTTCGAGAAAATATTCAAATTCAAAACCTAGTCAACTTGTTTTAGTAGATATTAACGAGAACGCATTATATATGCTAGAACGATGATTTAGATTTTGAAAAATCACATAGTAAAGGAATATGAGGATATACATATATTTCTGAAATAGTAAGTATTCGTGAAAAAGCTGCTTTTATCTGAGGTTTTGATAAAGTATCAAACCTGATGTAGTGTTCCATGCAGCAGCTATAAACATGTGCCTTTAATGGAAATCGCCCACAAGTACTCAAATAAAAATAATGTTTTTGGAACGAAAATGTTATGGATGTGGCGATTGAAAAGAAGTAGAAAAGATTTATTATGATTTCTACTGACAAGGCGGTAAATCCAACGAATGCGATGGGAGCTTTCGAAACGTTTAACAGAGATTATCTTACAGATCAAAAGGTAATAAGTATAAAAACGAAATTTATTGCTGCGGTTAGATTCGTGAATGTACTAGGTTCAAATGGTTCTGTTATTCCTATCTTTAAAGAACAGATTAAAAAGGTGGACCTATCACAATTACGCATAGAAATATTATTCGTTACTTTATGACGATCTCCAGAAGCCTATCAGTTAGTATTACAAGCTGGGTATTACGCAAGTGAAGGGAGATTTTCCTGTTAGATATGGGAGAACCCGTATAAAAATAATGAATCTTGCGACAAACTTAATCAAATTATCAGGGTTAGAACCATATAAAGATATCGATATCGAAGAGATCGGTCTAAGACCTGGTGAGAAAATGTATGAAGAGTTATCACTTGATTACGAAAGTAGTGAAAAGAAACTGATAACCAAATGATCTATAAAAATACAACTTTAGACATTGATGTAGATGAATTAGATAAAAATTAAATGAATTAAAATTAATGCTAGGATATTCAACAAATGAAGAAATACGTAGCAGGTTATTTGAAATAATAAATTGTTATAACGGATAAAAAGGAGGGCGATTCAAAATAACTTTTGAATCGCCCTTTCTAGCCATATAAGGGAGTTTGTAGTATAGTTAGTGATAGAGAGTGTCTATTTTATTTTTCTACGTTTTTAGTTTTTATCTATATAGTTGAGTTAGAACCAGCTAATACTTATAGGTAATTCCATATAGATAAGTTTGAGTACAAATAATAAAGTTTTTGTATTTTTGTTCAAAGTCAGTACTAACGGCATTATCTAAGATTAATAATAGTGCAGATACCAAATAAAAATAGAATACTAGAGATATGTAAAAATCTTTTTGAGTTTTTTCTGCGTTTAACATAGTAACCTCCCTGAAATCGCGTATTACGTATTCATTATGAATGGGGAGTGGCTCAAAAATTATAATTTCTAGAAACAAGATTTTTGTCGAGTCACTCGCTTTCAGCTAGTTTTTAGATAGTGTTATTTTTATTTTTCTACGGGTTTTAGTATCTATAGTTAGTTAGAATCCAAGCTAATACTATAGGTAAGATTGAATAAAAATATTTGAACACTGATATTATGGTTTTATATTTTGTGTAAAGTCTGATTACCCTACTCTATCTAATATTAATAATAGTACCATACCAAATAAAAGATAGAATACTAGAAATATAAAAATATCCTTTTTAATCGTGTTTAACATAAGATACCCCCTGAAAACGCAATTGCGTTTTAATTACGAACAGCATATTACTAAATGATCACGAAAGAATTATCCTTCGCACCTTTAACATAACACAAAATATTAAAAATAAAAGACTGATAAAATCATTGTTTTTATGGTATAATAAAGATTAATGATGTTATAGAGATAGTTAACATAACATTACTTAAAAAGAATATATAATGATTAAGTGCTGATTTCAAAAAGAGTAAATTTTTGAGGTTGGTATTTTTAGTTATCAAAGTTTAGATTCTATTTGTTGGTGTATTATTATCTCGGATTGTCTTTGATATTTCAATAGATATGAATATAGTGTGGTATAAATATTAAAGTGAAACAAATAGGAATGATTTAAGAGGTTTAAACTATTAAGATTGTATAGTTTACATCTAAAGTTGATAGTGAGGTGATTAAATGAGTAAAGTTTCAGGTAAGGTAACAAAGGTTGAAAGTAAAAGGTCTGTACATAAAACTAGAAAGTGGCAAAGATGCATTTTTACCAAAAAGAGAAAATATGTTTATAGGCAAAAGAAAAAGTTAGAGGAGATTTTTTCCGTTGGTTTTTGTTATTAAAAGCAGAGGAGAAAAGTACAAAGGATTCTTTAGTGATCTTAACACAAAAAGAGTTAAAACAAGCTGAAGGTGAGAAGAAAAAAGTAGAGAAAAACTCAAAAGAAAAACAGAATAAAAAGAAAAATAAACCGAAGTTACCGATTAAAAAAGAAGTCAAAGAACAACCAGAGGTTCTGAAAAAACAAGAAGTACAGGAAGAAAAATCAGGAACCCTAAACAGGAGACAAAAACTTTAAAAGATTTGAAAAAACTTCAATTCATAGGTAATATGAAGATTTCTGTAGGAAAAGGTAAGAAGAGTAATATTACTGAGCTGTCTGAGGAAAAAGAACAGAAAAAAGAAATTCCACCAGCACCAGAAGGACTACTAGGAAATATAATCTCAACGACGAAGCAAGCTGAAGATAAGTTTGAGAAAATCAAAAAAAATCTTCAAGAGAGAGGTTATCTAGATGGATATTAATCTTTTATGGCAAAAAACTGATAAGATAGCACTAGGTTTATCAGGAGGAGTAGACTCTATAGTTTTATTTCATCTACTTGTTACAAAGTACAAAGAGAGTTATAAAGAATTAGTGGTGTTTCACATAAACCATGGTTTAAGAGAACAGTCTTATGAAGAGGCTGAGTTTGTAGAAAATTTTGTTAAAAACTATAACGTGAAATTTTATAAAAAAGAGCTAAATATGAACGAACTGGCAAGAGATAGCCACACATCAGAGGAAATGCTCGCAAGAAAACTGCGTTATGAAGCATTTGAGGAGATGTCTTCATTAGAAGGTGGAGTGAAGTTAGTAACTGCTCATCACAAAAATGATCAGGTAGAAAATATTCTTATGAGACTACTTAGCGGACGTAGTATGGATTATAACTTGATGATAGGAGAGCAGACTACTATCGGAAACTTAGAAGTTTATCGTCCGTTATTAAATATATTAAAAATTGATCTTGAGCAGTATGCTGATAAAAATAACTTGAAATACTACGTTGATTCAACAAACTTTGATACTGACTACACTAGAAATAATATAAGGCACAACATTGTACCATTGTTGAACGATGTAAATGCTGCGAGTTTTCGATAATCTGATTAACTTTTTCTAGTTATTATCAAAATATTAATTCGGAGCTAAAAACAAAAGTATTAGAAGCTAAAAAATGACTATGTAATTTATGAAGAAGAAGGTAAGGTTGAGATTAAACAAAGAAAAAGCTATTAAAAAAATACTAAAGAAGAAGTTTATTTTTACTAAGAGATATATTAGCAAATAATTTTGGTATTTTTGATGTGAAACAAAAAGCCCTATTTACAATAATAGATGACTTAAAAACAGAAATAACAATAAAAGTTATGATTTGAAAAATAATTTAAAAATAATTATCGAATATAATAGTATTTATATTCATAAAATCGATGTTATAATGATAGGATAGAATTAATAATAGATGAAGTGGATATAAATAAAGTTTATACAGTTTTCATCAGAGTAATTTTCTAATAACGACAATGAATAACTCATCTGAAGTAGGATTTAACAGAAGATTTGCCGCTTTGTAGTTACTACTAAGAGGGATGGAGATAGGATTCAAAGAGGTAAAGTTAGTAAAAACTTTCCCGTCTTTTTATCGATGAAAAATCCCTAAAGAACTTAGAGATAAACTTCCAGTAATTCGCAATAAAGATGGGGTTTTAGGAGTTTTAGGAATAAATACTAAAGTCAACAAAAATAAAAATATGATTATTATATAAACATGAAAGGATAAAACAGTGGAAAATTTATTAAAAGATATCGAGAAAGTTCTATTTACACACGAGGAAATCGTAGTTGCTAGTAAAAGAATCGCTAAACAAATTGAAGAGGATTATAAAGATAAATCTCCTGTTCTAATTTGTACGTTAAAAGGTGCATTACCTTTTATGGCAGAACTTATGAAGCATATTGATATTCATATAGTTACTGACTTCATGGATGTGTCTAGTTATCACGGAGGAACTGAATCTTCTGGTGTAATTAAAATCAAAAAAGATTGTGGAATGGATATCGAAGGTCGTCACGTAATTATCGTTGAAGACATCGTAGATACAGGAAGAACTCTTAAAGCTCTTATTGAAAACCTAAAAGGAAGAAATGTTGCTTCTGTAGCATGTGCTTCACTAGTAGATAAACCTGAAACTCGTGTAGTTGATGTTGAAGCTGACTACATCGGAATAGTTTCACCAAATGAATTCCTAGTAGGGTTTGGTTTAGACTATGATGAGAGATATAGAAACTTACCTTATATCGGTGTTCTAAAAGAAGAAATTTATTCATAATAATATTTTAATCAAAAAAGGTCAAAATATTAGTCAAACTTTAGTTACATATGGTAAAATAAATTATGTTTAGAAAAATGATAGGAGGAAGATTGTCTATATGAATAATAAAAAAAGGCAAAACCCTATCCTTGGTATGCTTGCGTTAATCGTTATTGCGATTGGATTATTTGCTTATTGGCAACAAGACTTACCTGGGACAACTGAAAAAATAGACTATGCTAAACTTGTTCAGACTATTAAAGATGACAAAGTTAAAGAAATAAGTCTACAAAGAAAAGATGAGAACTACAATGTTAAAGGTACTTATACAGATGGTAATAAGAACTTCGAGAGTGTAGTAGCGGCATCTGATTCTGAAGTACAAAAACAAATTAATGAAAAAGCAAAAGATGGAAAGCTAAGTGTAGTAGAATATAAACCAGCTGAAAAAACTGGAGCAATCTTATCATTCTTAGGTAATATTATTCCATTTATCTTAATGATGGGACTATTAGTTTTCTTTATGTCACAAATGCAAGGTGGTGGTGGAGGCAAAGTAATGAGCTTCCAAAAATCTAAAGCTAAAAAAATAGATGGCGGAGAAGCGAAAGTTACATTCAAAGATGTAGCTGGAGCTGATGAAGAAAAACAAGAACTTGCAGAAATGGTTGAGTTCTTAAAAGATCACCGTAAATTCACTAAGATGGGTGCTAGAATCCCTAAAGGTGTCCTACTTGAGGGTCCTCCAGGGACTGGTAAAACTTTACTAGCTCGTGCTGTAGCTGGTGAGGCGAAAGTACCATTCTTCTCAATCTCAGGATCTGACTTCGTTGAGATGTTCGTAGGGGTTGGGGCAAGTCGTGTTCGTGACCTATTCAAAGAAGCTGAAAAAAATGCGCCATGTATCATTTTCATCGATGAGATTGATGCTGTAGGACGTAAACGTGGAAGCGGAGTAGGTGGAGGAAATGACGAACGTGAACAAACTCTTAACCAACTTCTTGTTGAAATGGATGGATTCGATGGTGAAAAAGGTATTATCGTAATTGCAGCTACTAACCGTGCTGATGTATTAGATAACGCCCTTAGAAGACCAGGACGTTTCGACAGACAAATTAAAGTTTCTACACCCTGATGTAAAAGGTCGTGAAGCTATTCTTAAAGTGCATGCTAAAAACAAACCACTTGCTAAAGGTGTTGAACTTCGTTCATTAGCAGAAAAAACTCCAGGATTCTCTGGTGCTGACCTTGCTAACATTCTTAACGAAGCAGCGTTATTAGCAGCTCGTGAAAACAAATCTAGTATCGATAAAGAAGATTTAGATGAAGCTATGGACAGAGTAATCGGAGGACCAGCTAAACGTAGTAGAGTATATACTCCAAAAGAAAAACGTTTAGTAGCTTATCACGAAGCAGGACACGCAATCGTAGGTATGGTACTTGATAGTGCTGATAAAGTGCAAAAAGTTACTATTATCCCACGTGGTGATGCTGGTGGATATAACTTAATGATTCCGGAAGAAGAAAAATACTTCCAAACTCGTACAGATTTAATCGACAAAATCTGTGGATTACTTGGAGGACGTGCTGCAGAGCAAATCTTCTTTAATGAAGTATCTACAGGAGCTCATAACGACTTCGAACGTGTAACAGCTATTGCTCGTGCGATGGTTACAGAATACGGTATGAGTGAAGCTGTAGGTCCAATGCAAGCTCCATTCCACGATCCATATGGTGGACGTCAACTTTCAAGTATCGGTAACTACTCAGAAGAAATGCTGAAAGAAATCGATAAAGAAGTTCGTAAAATTATTAACGAATGTTACTCAAAAGTTCTTCACATTATTGAGACTCATAGAGAACAATTAGAACTTATTGCACAAACTCTTATCGAAGTTGAAACAATCGATAGAAAAGAAATCGTTGCTCTTTACCAATTTGGAAAAATGCCAAAAGACTTAGATGAAAGAGAAGCAGAACAACTAGATAAAGTAGTTAATAAGAAATATTACGAAGAACAAGCTCGTAAAGCTAAAGAAGAAGCTGAGAAAAAAGCCCAAGAAGAGGCTGAAGTAGAGAAAGAAAAAACTGACTCAAACGAGGATAAATCTTCAGACGAAGAATAATAAAGAAACCCTAGATTTGGAACTAACCAAGTCTAGGGTTTTGTTATACTCTTTTGGAGTACTATTATAGTAACATTCAGTGAATGCTCATACTCAAAAATGAGCGATAAATGAGCGATAAATGAGCGATAAATTGTTATTTATGATATAATAATAAAAAGAACTTGATAGGAGAATGCTATGAAACCACCATTTACCATTACGAGTACAATTCTTAATTATCTTATAGAGATTTCTAAAGTATTAGGTAATCTTGAAATAGAAACAAAGAAAAATTTGCATCTAAGAAAAGAAAAATAGAATCAAGTCTATCCACTCATCTTTAGCGATTGAGAATAATAGTTTGTCAATAGAACAGATTACAGCAATTATCGATGGAAAGAGAGTGCTAGGAGATCCAAAGGAAATTAAAGAAGTAAAAAATGCATATGAAGCATATGAAAAAATATTGAACTTGAATCCATATAGTGAGAAAGATTTTTTACTCGCTCATAAATTATTAACTACAGAAATAGTGGGACAATCTGGAAAATATAGGAATTCAGATGTAGGGATTTTTGATGAACAGGGGAATATGGTTCATCTAGGAGCAAGACCTCAGTTTATTGGTCATCTAATGGGAGAATTATTTGACTGGGGACGTAAAGATGATACCCCGGAACTGGTAAAGAGCTGTGTATTTCATTATGAAATAGAGATGATTCACCCTTTTGAAGATGGAAATGGTAGAATGGGAAGGTTATGGCAAAATGTTATATTGGCTAATTGGAATCCATTATTTAGTTGGATTCCTATTGAAACGATAATATATGAAAATCAACAGCAGTATTATAAGGTTTTAGCGCAGGCAGACAGAAACAATAATTCAACAGTATTCATTGAATTTATGTTAGGTGTCATATTAGAAACGCTACTAGCATATAAGGAACCTGATGATAAGATAAAAGAACTGTCTAAAGCAGAACAGGATGTTTTTGAAAAAATAAAAGAATACTTAAAAAATGAGAAATATATTACTGTGGCAATAACTTGTGAATTAATCAAAAAGTCTAAGCCAACTGTTAGAAGATATATTTCGAAATTTGTTGAGTATGAGCTATTAGAATCTCATGGAGAAAATAAGGATAGAAGATATTCGTTGAAAAATAAATAAAAAGATATCAGAGAAAAGTATGAAAATAGATGCTAGATTCTATTAATACTCTGATATCTTCTATTTTTTTATTTGTTCTTCCTTCTCGTAAAGAAGTGTACTGTCGAAATTACTAATCCAAGAATAACTATATAGATCACTTGAGAAAATACTAACGGTGTAAAGTGATTTTTCAGGATAAATATATTAACTCCTACACCTATAATTGCAGCGATACTTAACATAGAAAGTAGTGCAATTTTATATTTGTTAAGAGGTAAGCTGACTTTGGCAACCATACATAATCCATTAATTAACGCAAGAAGGAAACAGATGAATTTCGCTTGTGAATTGTCTAGGATAGCAAAGTTTGTCAGTAGTACTGTAGCTACTAAAATACCACCACCGATCGCAGCGTTTGTCAGTATGTCCTTCATGAAGTTATTACTTACTTTTTCTTTATTCGCTTCAAAAGTTAGGAAGAAGGATGGAATACCGATTGTTATCGCTGAAATTATCGTAAATTGAATCGGTATAAATGCAAACTCCAAGGCGAAGATTACACTAAGTATTGAGAAGACAATCGAGAAGAATGTCTTTGTTAGGAATAGTGAAGCTACCTTTTGAATGTTATTAATAACACGACGTCCTTCCATAAGAATATCGTAGAATACTCCGAAGTCATCTGTTAAAAATACGATATTTGATACGCTTTTTGCAGCGCTAGTAGCACCATTCATAGCAAAACTAATATCAGCTTTTTTAAGGGCAAGAACATCGTTAACACCGTCACCACTCATAGCGACAGTCTTACCGGCTTTTTGTAATACGGATACCATTCTTTGTTTTTGTTCAGGGGTAACACGTCCGAAAATGTCATTCTCAAGAACAGTTTTTTCAAAACTCTCTTCAGTCACTTTAGTCATATCGATAGCCTTAGCATCTTCTTTGAAACCAGCTTTCTTAGCTACACCATAAACAGCTATATGGTTATCCCCGCTGATTATCTTCACTTCAACACCTTGTGATTCGAAGTATTTGAATGTTTCTTTTGTATTTTCTTTTATTTCATCTGATAGAACTACATGTCCCACAAGTTTCATATTAGTAGGGACATTTGTACTGTCTTCAGTATAGGCTAATGATAAAATTCTATAACCTTCTTTTTAGATTCTCTAATATTCATCCATTTCAGATGAGAATCCTAAAAATTCATATGCACTCGAAGAAATATGTTCCACCATTTTTAGCTTTATATATGAATATTTATTTTTTTACTAGAAAAGGCTCCTAATTTCTCTACATCCCACTGTTTTTACAAGTTAGATGATTTTTTTAAAGCTCTAGATGTTGTATTTTCATCATCGAAGTATGCAAGATAACTTGATAACTTCTCTGCAACTTCGTTATTAATTTCTACCACATTCATATTACCTGTAGTGATAGTTCCTGTTTTATCGAAACAAAGAACATCTACTCTAGCAAGAGTCTCCACGCAGTATAATTCTTGAACTAGAACTTTCTTTTTAGCAAGTTTCATCGCAGCAACTGCAAGAGAAACGCTGACAAGTAGGATTAAACCTTCAGGAATCATACCTACTAAAGCTCCAGCACTTCGCAAGACTATTTCTACATAACCACGTCCAAGACTAGTGCCACGCATATACAGCATAATTGCGACAGGAACTAATAGAATAGATATAACTTTTAAGATTTTATCCATATAGTCACGAAGTTTAGATGGGTATTTCTTAAATTCTTTAGTACTTTTAGCAAGCTTATTGATATAGCTATCTTCACCAACAGCAATAGTTCTTACTAAACAATTACCACTTACTACGTTACTACCACTCATTACTTTATCACCAGCAGTTTTAAAGATATTGTCACTTTCACCAGTTAGCAGTGATTCATCGACCTCGATACTACCCTCAATGATTTCAGCATCAACAGGAATCTGATCACCGAGATTTAAGTGTAGATATTCTCCAAGGACGATTTCTTCAGAATCTATATTCATTATTTCATTATCACGATTTACTCGGTATTTACTTCTACCTAGTAAACTCAACTTCTCAAGGGTATTTTTCGAACGAACCTCTTGAAAAATACCAATTGCAGTATTTATAGTAATTACACCTAAAAACAACATATTTTCAAATTTAAGTGTCGTAGCTATAAATGCTGCTAATACCAAGTTCATAGCATTGAAAAAGTAAAAATATTAGAAAAGATAATTTCTTTTTGTAGTTTTATAAGGTTTTATTTCACTAATATTTTTCGCTTTAGTTATTTCTTCACTAGTTAAATATTTCATTCTACCTCCGTCATAACTATATTTTTTTAATTAGTTTCTATTTTTATCACACTTTAGTACAGTTTGGAAAATTAAAGGATGAGGGGAAAGATTTTTAAATCTTTTAATTGCTACTTTATTTATAAAGTAGTATTATATTATTGATAAATTAATAGGATATGTGAGATTGTTATGGAAAAATTAGATTTTTTAATAAAAACACTAAATTCAGAAATAGAAATACCAGAAACGGAAAAAGAAAAGAAAGATTTATTTAGAACTCTGATGAACACATGGAAAGTGTCGGAGCTACCGAGTGAATTTTATGAAGTTCAAGACGAATACTTACAAGAAGTTCTAAAAGCTAAAGGAATAACAAGATTAGAAGATTTAATTGAAATTGATGAGAATATTTACCTTTGGAAAGGTGACATTACTACACTGGAAGTAGATGCTATAGTCAATGCAGCGAACAAAGCTTTACTAGGATGTTTAATTCCGCTACATAGATGTATCGACAATGCCATACACTCGCAAGCAGGATTACAACTTAGAAAAGAATGCGATGATATTATAAAAGCACAAGGAAGTTTTGAAAAAACAGGGCAAGCTAAGATAACAGCGGGATATAACTTGCCTGCTAAACATGTTATTCATACAGTTGGACCAATAATATATCGAGTTGTTGAAGATGACGATAAGAAACTTCTTGCATCATGTTATAGAAATTCTTTAAAATTAGCTTTAGAGAATAATCTTAAGAGCATTGCTTTTTGTTGTATAAGTACGGGGGAATTTAGATTTCCAAATGATCTTGCAGCTGAAATAGCAGTTGCTGAGGTTAAGAAATTTTTAAGTGAAAACCCTAATGCTAATTTAAAAGTAGTATTCAATGTATTTAAAGATTTAGATAAAAAGTTATATGAAGATATTTTTTTCTAGAAAATAGTTTGTTATTAATTTAAAAGGAGTGAATCGAGAATAGTGATTTAAAAATCTTATTTTCGACTTACTCCTTTTTTTATTCTATTCCTCCGCAAAAATCTGTGTAGCTCTTACTGCACGTTTCCACCCTTTATAAAGTTTTTCACGTTCTTCTTTGTTCATAGTAGGAACGAATAGTTTTCCGGCTGTATTTAGATTTTTCAGTTCATCTAAATTTTTCCAGTAACCAGTAGCAAGACCTGCTAAAAATGCAGCGCCTAATGCCGTTGTCTCTAGATTTTCAGCACGGGCTACTTTAACGCCCAGTATATTAGCTTGGAATTCTAGGAGATAATCATTGTTAGCAGCTCCCCCGTCAACTTTAAGAAGCGGTATTTCTACATTAGCATCGATTTTCATTGTATCGATAATATCGCGTACTTGATAAGCGATAGATTGTAATGTAGCTTTTACTAAATCTTCTTTTGAAGTAGCACGTGTTAGACCGAAAATAGTTCCACGAGCATTTGGGTTCCAATAAGGAGCACCTAATCCAGTAAAGGCTGGCACTAGATATACTTCGTTGTTATTTTTTAGAATTATAAGCTAAGGATTCTGTTTCAGATGATTTTTAATTAAACGTAAACCATCTCGTAGCCATTGAATGGCACTTCCCGCAATAAAAATAGATCCTTCTAAAGCGTAATAAACTTTTCCATTTATTCCAAAACCAATAGTTGTTAGCAGGTTGTTTTTAGAAAGTTCCATATTTTCTCCAGTATTCATGATGATAAATGATCCTGTACCATATGTGTTTTTTATCATTCCTTTATCAAAGGCAAGTTGTCCAAAAAGAGCAGCTTGTTGGTCACCGGCAAGCCCACTAATCGTAACTTCGCCACCGTAGAAATGATAATCTATAGTTTTTCCGTATACTTCTGAGTTAGATTTTACTTCAGGTAGTAGAGATTCGGGTATATTAAGAATTTCTAAAATTTCTTTATCCCAAGTTAAATCTTTGATATTAAAAAGCATCGTTCTAGCTGCGTTTGTGTAGTCGGTAACGTGAGTTTTCCCACCTGTAAGTTTCCAAACTAGCCATGTATCGATAGTTCCAAACAGTAGTTCGCCATTTTCAGCTCGTTGTTGAGCTCCAGGAACATTATCTAAAATCCAACGTATCTTAGTAGCTGAGAAATATGCATCAACTACTAACCCAGTCTTTTGATGTATCATGTCTTTATAACCATCGTTAACAAGCTTATTTGCTATATCAGCACTTTGTCTACTTTGCCAAACAATTGCATTATAAATAGGTAGCCCAGTGTTTTTATCCCAAATTACAGTAGTTTCGCGTTGGTTTGTAATACCGATACTGTCTATTTGATTCGGTTTTATTCCACTTTCGATAAATGCTTCTGCAATTACTGATTGAACAGAGTTCCAAATTGCATTAGCATCATGTTCAACCCATCCAGACTGAGGAAAAATTTGTGGAAACTCTTTTTGACTACTCGCTATTATCTCTGCTTTTTTATTAAAAATTATTGCTCTAGAACTAGTAGTACCTTGATCTATTGCCATTATGTATTTTTTCATACTCCACCTCGAAAATAGTTATGTCACTAATATTATATCATTTTCTAATAATGTTTAAAAGCTGAAGATAATGTATAATTGTATATCGAAAAGTAGGGGATTTTAGTGCAAAGAGAATAGATTATTATATAGCGTATTATTAGCGTTTTTTTCGTATTTTTCTTATAAAATAGAGAATGATAGTTTTTAAAATAATTTATTATAAAATAAAGGAGAAATACAATGAATAGTTTACACAAATCTTTAACAGCATTATTAGAGAAATTAGAGGAAAATGGGGTTTTACAAAAAGAAAAAAATTTAACACAGTAGCGCTTTAAAACAGAGGAACTTGCTAAAACATATTCGCGATCGTTTCGCAAAAGAACATGCCGATTTAGAAATTCGTAGACTTTTTAGAAAAAGTTCATTACTCTAATACTTATGAGGATAAAAGTACTAAAAAGAAACAGCATTTTTAGTTGATGAAATTAGTGAATATATGTTCAAACTTGAAGTTGCTAATCGTGATTTTGTAGTTGGGTACTTCAATACATTAATTATTAATCCTGCAATAGAGGCAACAGAATACAATTTCGTATTAATGGAAGTAGAAAGTTTAATCGAAAACAGCTTCTTAGAGTTACCTGAAGAAGAGGAATAATAATGAAAATTTTAATACCAACAGCTAAAGAACTAAACAAAAAAGCAACACCGCAAGAAACGTTAGAACTTAGTGAAAAAAGTAATGAAATAGTTGCTGAATTTGCTAAACTTAGTGCTTTAGATTTGAGCTAAAAGTTTATAAAATTAAAGAAGATAAAGCAATAGAAGAATTCTCTCGCTGGCAATATATAAAAAACAACACAGCAAAAAGTTATAAGGCGTTAGACTTATTCAATGGACTAATGTATAGAAACATAGATCGCGATAATTTTGATGAAGAAGATAAAGAGTATATAGAGAAAAATGTATTTATTACAACGTCGTTATATGGTATAATTGGTGCTTATGATTTGATCCAAGAACATAGACTAGATTTTTTTACAAAATGTAAAAAAATCTCAGGAGAGTCTTTAAAGAATTTCTGGCGAGCTAGTTATGATGAAAGTATTAAAGATGAAGATTTTGTTGTTTCATTATTATCTAGTGAATTTGAAGAAGTTTTTTTCAAAGAATCAAAAAAGAGAAATTTATTAAAAATCAGCTTTATGGAAGAGAAAGAAGGAAAAATTAAAAAGTACATTCTACAATTTCTAAAAAAAGCAAGAGGTAAATTCTTAACTGAACTTGTAAAAACAAAGTCTCAACAATAGAAGAAATGAAAAATAAAGTTCGATGGATTTGAATTTAGTAAAAGAACATTCAGAAGAAAAAGTATTAGCTTTTTATAGCTAAGAGATAAGATAAATAAGGTAGAGTATACTTATGAAAGGAAAAAATAAAGAGGACAGAGGAAGATGAAATTAGAAACTAAAACCAGTAAATTATATTACGGATTTCCAGTAATATTAATAGGATATAAAGATAAAAATGGAGATACAATGTGACAACTTGTAGTTCATCATATTCTTTAGGTGATATGATCACAGTTGGACTTAGAACAGATAGTAATGCGGTATATAATATTAAAGAATATGGAGAATTTACTGTGAATGTCCCTTGCCAAGAGATTTTAAGTAAGGTAGAGATTGCAGGTTTCCATTCAGGTCAAAACAAAATTGGAATGGCAGATATGACATATGATCCAGCAAAATATATCGATGCACCGATAATGGATGAATGTATTTTGTCGCTTGAGTGCAAAATTGAGAGTGTTTCAGAATATGGGAAATATACGAATTTTGTAGCTTCGATAAAACGTAGAGTAGTCTGCGAGAATCTTTTAGACGAAGAAGGAAATATGAAATATACACAGTTTAACCCAATTTATTTTATGGGTGATGATAATAAGCGAGTGTATCGATATTTTAATGAACAGAGTAAAAATCACGGAGAAAATATGGGATGTTCTTCAGAAGACGACTATAATCCACTTTGTGGATAAGATTGACTAAATAAAATGAGAAAAAATATTGAAGAAAGGAGGATATATTAGTATGTATTACAATTTGCAGGTGCATAGTGCTTATGATCTTTTGAACAGTACTATAAAGTATGAAAGTCTGTTTTTAAAATTAGCAAGAGATAGTCAAAAGAGTGTTGTTATTGTTGATCCGAATATGTACGGGGCGATAAAAGCTCATAAAGAATCTAAGAAAGCTGGGATTAACCTTATTCAAGGATTAGAAGTAAGCTTAGGATACGGGATTGGTTTTCTAAAATTCAACATATTGTGTAAATCTGAGAAGATGTTCTATAAATTATTAGAGATCTCGACTAAGTTTATGAATGGAGAAGAGTGGACTATAGAAGACTTTTCTAGTGAGATGAAAGAATATGGCGAAGACTTTGTTTTAATAGTTGTTGATGAACTTAGAGACAGTATGGAATTTTCATACTTAAACAATCTTTTTAGCAATTATGATTTTTACTTCGGTTTTAATGAAAGTTTTCAAGTAAGCCCGTATAGTTTTTATGAAAATGTTGTTTATACGAAGCCTAGTTATTATCTTAATAAAGAGAACTATCAGCAAGTCATTGTCAGTCGTGCTATTCGCGATAATAAAAAGCTAAATATACAAGAACTGACAACTATTTCAGGAGATGAATTCGTAAGAGAACAAAAGGATTTTGAAGAAATATTAGCACCCGGTGATGAAGAATTACATTTGATTTTTAAGAAGTCATTTGTAAATCAGCAAAATATTGTTGATAAATGTCAATATGAGCTGAACTTTTCGGGCTATCATCTTCCTAAGTATGTTTATGGAGAAAAAGAAGATATATATTCTAAGTTTTCTTCTAAAGAGTACCTACATTACTTGGTTCAAAAAGGTGTAAAAGAAAAGCTAGTTGGTAAAGATCTATATCCTTATAAAAAACGCTATAGTTATGAGCTTAAGATTATTGATGAGATGGGGTTTAACGATTATTTCTTAATTGTTTATGATTTGTGAAATATGCGAAAGATAATGGCATTTTAGTAGGAGCAGGACGTGGTAGTGCTGCGGGAAGTTTAGTCTGTTATTTACTAGATATAACAGAAGCGGATCCATTAGAATACAATCTTCTATTCGAAAGATTTTTAAACAAAGAGCGTATATCTATGCCTGATATTGATATTGACTTCCAAGATACTAGACGTGATGAAGTAATAAAATATGTAGAAGAGAAGTATGGTCAGGATAAGGTTGCACAAATTATTACTTTTACTACATTTCAATCGAAGAGTGCTGCAAGAGAATCGGCGAGAATATTGCAGTTTGATGAACAGACTTTAAAATTTATTAGTAGTAATATTAGCTCGACAAGAACATTGAAAGAATGTTATGAAATATCAGAAGAGTTAAGGGTGTTTATTAATCAGAGTAATATTAATAAACGTTGGTTTAGTATAGCGCTGAGTTTAGAAAACTTACCGAAGAATCCATCGGTGCATGCAGCTGGGATAGTAATAAGTGATGATAAACCTTTGGTTAACTATGCACCACTTGCTGAATCAAATATGACGAAGTATTTAACACAATGGACGATGGATGATGTTGAGAGTGTTGGTTTATTAAAAATAGATTTCTTAGGCATTAGATATCTTACGATGGTATCGAGTATTGTTGAAGAGATAAAAAAAGAAAATCCGGCATTTGATATAACAAAGATAAATTACCAAGATCCTAAAGTGTATGAATTATTTGCTAAAGGTAAAACAGAAGGTATCTTCCAATTTGAATCTAGTGGGATGAAAGAGAAATTAAATCTTTTGAAACCTACGGAGTTTAATGATATTGTTGCGATGAATGCTCTTTATAGACCGGGGCCAATGGCTCAGATAGAAGTCTATGTACGAAGAAAAAATAAAGAAGAGCAAGTGGTATATCCGCATCCTCATTTAGAGAAAATATTAAAAGATACTTACGGGGTAATAGTCTATCAAGAACAGATTATGCTTATTGCGGTGAATTTCGCTCATATGAGTTTGAACGAAGCAGATAATATGAGAAGAGCTGTAAGTAAAAAGAAAAAAGAAGACTTAGAGTACTATGGACGTATCTTCGTAGAGAAGAGTGTTGCTGCAGGGTATGATCTGCAAGTAGCTAAAAAACTTTTTAATCTTATTGTAACTTTTGCGAATTATGGTTTTAATAAGAGTCACGCGGTTGTATATAGTATGCTTGCATATCGCTTGGCATATTTAAAAGTTTATTATACTAAGTATTTTATGACGGCTTTATTAAACAACGTAATTAGTAGTGAGAAAAAAATTAACGAGTATAAGCAAGAACTTAATAATCTAGGAATAAATCTGGTAAAACCTGATGTGAATCGAAGTTTATCGAATTTTAGTGTTTATAAAAATGATATTGTATTTGCTCTAACTGCGATTAAGAATGTTGGATATAGAAGTGGATATGAAATAGTACAAGATAGAATAAATTTTGGACGCTACTTAGATATAGATGATTTCTTAAAACGTATGAATAAAAAAGTAGACTATCAAGCAGCGGTTTCTTTAGTTAAGGCGGGAGCTTTGGATACTTTTGGATATAATCGTGCTACGTTAATGAAAAAAGTCGACGATTATTATTCAGATAATAGGCAGTATATTAATAATGTACGTGTTGCCTTGTCTGCAGAAAGTGGTTTAACGTTAAAGGTAGAAGAAGTAGAAGATTATTCTATTACTGAAAGAATCCAAATGGAAAAAGAAGTGACGGGTACGTACTTTTTAAAACATCCCGTTCAAGTTGAAAAAGAGAAATATTCTTATCTGCCATTACAGTATATAGGAGCTGAACTTAGTGATAGTTATGTTGAAATAATTACAAGAAAAGAAATTAAGACTAAAAACGGTGATTATATGGCATTTTTAACTGTAAATGATGGGAAGAATGATTATGATGTTACTGTGTTCCCAAGTGTTTATAAGTATGCTAATGTATTTATAAAAGTAGGGAGTTTTGCGGTAATGACATTGAAAAAACAGATTCGAAATGGAAGAGAACAATATATCTTAGAAAAAATTGCAAGTCTTAGAAATTATAGAGAGTACTGCCTTAGTAATATAAAAATTATCTATACGATAGTTGATGAAGAAATACTTAAATTTTTAAATGAGTATAAGTCGGAGGTAGGTAAAGTCAAGGTTGTAGCTTTGCTGAGCAATGATACTAACAGAGGGTAAAACGATATCAATAGAAAACGAACAGGAATTTGTTCAGAAATTTTTTTGAAAATTTCCCAGGAAAAACGCATCAAAATAGCATACTCTTAAAAACAAAAAAATTCGAACAAAAATTAAACAAAATTATGTTTTTACTAGAAAAATAACAAAAATATGATATTGTTGATAAGTAAATTAAAAAAATAATTAATAACAAATACGAGGAAGGTAAGACTACATGAAAAAAATAGCAGTTTTAACAAGTGGTGGGGATGCACCAGGAATGAACGCAGCTGTGCGTGCCGTTGTAAGAACAGCAATCTATAATGGATTAGAAGTTTATGGAGTATATCAAGGATACAAAGGATTAGTAGAAAACAACATTAAAAAACTTGAAGTTGGAGATGTTGGTAACATCATTAACCGTGGAGGAACAATGCTTTACTCAGCTCGTCTTCCAGAATTCGCTAACCCAGAAGTTAGAAAAGGTGCTATTAAGAACTTAGAAGCATTAGGAATTGATGGACTAGTAGTAATCGGTGGAGATGGTTCATACCGTGGAGCTATGGCTTTAAGTAACGAAATGAATATCCAAACTATCGGAGTTCCAGGAACAATCGATAACGATATTTGTTGTACAGATTACACTATCGGATTCGATACTGCGCTTAACACAATCGTTGACGCTATTGACAAAGTTCGTGATACAGCATCAAGTCACGAGCGTGCATTCATTATCGAGGTAATGGGGCGTAATGCAGGGGATTTAGCATTATTCGCTGGTATTGCTGGAGGAAGTGAAAGTCTTCTAATTCCAGAGAAAAAAGAAGATATCGAAGAAGTTGTTGCACGTATTAAAGCTGGTGAAGATCGTGGTAAAAAACACTCAATCATCGTACTTGCTGAAGGTGTAATGGGTGGACAAGAACTAGCTGCAAAACTTAAAGAACTTACAGGAGAAGAAGTAAGAGCAACTATTTTAGGACACATCCAACGTGGTGGTACTCCAACAGCTCAAGACAGAGTATTAGCATCTCGTCTAGGTAACTATGCTGTTCAACTATTATTAGCTGGAGAATCAGGACGTGCAGTAGGTATTCAAAACAACAAACTTGTAAGTACTCGTTTTGAAGACGTATTTAGTGATGTTCATAATGTGGATCTTTCTATCTACGAGGTTTCTAAACAACTTTCAATTTAGTTTAAAAAACGTTTTCTTTAGATAAAAATAGTATTTTTCAAGAAAATATTTGAAAACATAATGAAAATGAGTTAAAATATTAAAAGATAAAAAATTAAGAGGTATATTTATGATACAGAAAAAAACAAAAATAATTTGTACAATTGGACCTAAGTCTGAAGATAAAGCAAAACTTACTGAAATGGTAGAATTAGGGATGAACGTATGTCGTCTTAACTTCTCACACGGTGACTACTCAGAACACGGAGCAAGAATTCAAACAATTAAAGAAGTAAGAGAAGCTACAGGAACTAACTTAGCTATCCTTTTAGATACTAAAGGACCTGAAATCAGAACTAACAACATGGAAAATGATGCAATCATGTTAGAAACTGGAAAAGACGTTATTGTTTCTATGACAGAAGTTTTAGGAACTCCGGAGAAAAATTCTCAATCACATATGGAGAATTAGTACATGACGTTAAAGCTGGAGATACTATCTTACTTGACGACGGATTAATCGGATTAACTGTAAACAGCGTAGATGCTGAAGCAGGATTAATCTACACTACAGTACAAAACGGTGGAGTACTTAAAAACAAAAAAGGAGTTAACGTTCCAGGTGTATCTACAAAATTACCAGGTATTACTCCAAAAGATGAAGAAGATATCCGTTTTGGATGTAAAAATGATATTGACTTCGTTGCTGCTTCATTCGTTCGTACTAAAGAAAACGTACTAGAAGTTAGACGTATTCTTAAAGAAGAAGGATGTGAACACGTTCAAATCATCCCTAAAATCGAATGTCAAGAAGCTATCGATAACATCGATGAAATCATCGAAGTATCAGACGGTATCATGATTGCTCGTGGGGACCTTGGGGTTGAAGTACCAGCAGAAGAAGTACCAATTATGCAAAAAGACATCATTGCTAAATGTAATGCAGCTGGTAAATTCGTAATCACAGCTACTCAAATGTTAGACTCAATGCAAAAAAATCCACGTCCAACACGTGCCGAAGTATCTGACGTAGCTAACGCAATCTACGATGGAACTGATGCAATCATGTTATCAGGAGAATCTGCAGCAGGTGCTTACCCAATCGAATCAGTTCGTACAATGGCTACAATCGCTAAACGTACTGAAGAAATGCAAGATTACTCTCGTATCTTAAAAGAGCGTTCTAAAAAAATCGTTTCTAAAGATATTACAAATGCAATTGGAGTATCTGTAGGATACACAGCTCTAAACTTAGACTTACACACAATCGTAACTTACACTGAATCAGGACAAACAGCTAGATTAATTTCTAAATATCGTCCAAACGCAGCTATCTTAGCTGTAACTCCAAGTGAAAAAGTTGCACGTGGATTAAGCTTAGTATGGGGTGTAGATGCTCAAATTTCTGAACAAGTTAAATCAACTGACGAAATGTTAGATACAGCTAAAAATATCGCAGAAACTTCAGGATATGCTAAAAAAGGTGATGCTATCGTAATCACTGGAGGTATCCCAGTAAATACTTCAAGAAGTAACGTTGGATCAACAAACTTCTTAAAAGTTTCAGTAATTGACTAATATTAAATATAAAATTAGGAGAAGTAGGATGAAGACTTACTTCTTCTTTTATGTTGTATTATAAATCTCGATAATTGTATATAAAAAAATTACGTTAGAAACAAAAAAAGTGGCCCTTAATGGACCACTTTTTCGTTATATGAACACAAAATAAAAATTTAGGGTAAATTGTTATTTTTGTAGTAATCGGAATTGCTTCCGACATTAAATTAAAAGTTTATTGTTAAATAAATTTAACAAACCGAAAGGAAAATCATGACTATAACTAGTATAGCCGTAAAAATGGAAGAAAATATATACTTCCACAGTTTTAAGAACAATCTAGACGATTGTATGAGGTATATAGACATATCCTCTTTTATCTATTAACTCATATAATGCTTTATCATATGCTATTAAGAAATTTTTTCAAAATTTATGTTTAAGATAATATGGATTTTTGAAGAACTTCTGAAAACGATATTTTAGTAATAATTAATATCAAAATGTAACAAATAGTATAATCGATATAAATAATATTAATTATACTAAGATATTTTTAATGATAAAATTATCCTACTAACTGTTTACATCTTTATTTTTAACAAAAATGTCGATGGTTGTCAAATGAAATAAGATTTTATAAAAAAATTTTTTTTAATATAATATTTTTTTATATTTAATCATGTATATACAATATTAAACGTTGTTAAACAAAGAATTAGTAAAAAAATATTTAGGTTATGCAAACTTACAGATAATATCATTTGAAAGTTAAAAATATAAAAAGGAATAACTGATAAATATTATCAAGTATATTCCTCTTTATAAAAAGTTTCAGAATCAATGAATATAATATAACTAACTATTTGTTGACAATATTAGGAGAATCTCCAGTAGTAATCACCTCGACAGCAGCATTTAATGCACCTTCTACAAGATTTTTAACTGCTGTTTCTGTATAGAATGCAGTATGTGGAGTATAGATGATATCGTCTCTATCTATTAATTGTTGCATTAATGAATCATCGAATTCTTTATTTGAGAAATCTTTAGGAACATAATTTCCTTCGTTTTCATATACATCAAGGCTAGCCCCTAATAGTTTTCCGCTATCTAGAGCACGAATAACAGCCTTAGTATCAACAAGAACACCACGAGCAGCGTTAGCGAAGATAGATCCATCTTTCATTTTACTGAAGAAATCATCATTTACCATATGAGTATATTCTTTTGTTGCAGGTACGTGAATAGTCACAACATCAGATAGAGCCAGTAATTCATCGATGCTGTCAACATACTCTAACACTTCACGAGCTGCATCAGAAGGATATAAATCGTAACCGATAACTTTGCAGCCTAATCCCCCTTAAATAGAGTTGCAGCTTGGCGTCCGATGTTCCCTGTTCCTAGGACACCAACAGTAAGTGTTTTTAGTTCTCGAGAAATTATATTTTTATTCCATGTAAAATCATGTTTTTCAACATTGTTAAGTATTTTTTTAATATTTCTACTTATATATAAAATAGTAGTTACAACATGTTCTGCGATTGCGTTAGGAGAGTAACGAGGAACGTTAGTCATGCTAATTCCTAATTCACGCATATATTTTATATCATAAATATCGAATCCTGCCATTCTGTTTGCTATAACTTTAACACCCTGCTCTTTTGCATAATCATAAACTTCTTTAGCAAAAGGTCTATTTTGGAACATGACAGCTCCTTGTTTCCCATCTAATAAATGTTTTGTTTCTGCCTGAAGTTCTCCTTCGTGAAGATCAACCTCTACTTCTGGATGTTCTTTTAACCATGCGTCAACAAATGGTCTTTCATCTTCTCTCAAGTTAAATAGTGCTAATTTCATAATAAAATCTCCTTTTAATTTTTTTATATTCTGGATGAATAGTAGATTAGAATAACGTATTAAATTATCATTTTCTGGCATCTAGTATTCATCCAAAATATAATATATAAAGATAGTATAACAGATTATAGATAACGCTTACAATTATTATTTTTAAAGAGAATAACAAAGATTGTCAACAGTGATAAAATATATAGTACAGAGAATATATTCCATAAAAAAATAATACGCTTTCAAAGTTGTTATTGTAATATTTAGTTGAAAAAAATCTTGTAAAAACGTGTTTTTATATAGAATGTAATTGCATAATTGATAATAATTGAAATATCATTTAGATAAATATAATCTTATTATTTAAAAAAATATAATTATAAAAAAATATCATAATTTATAGTACAGCTAATATGGTGTGTTAAATAAATTTCTAACAGCTATTTAGAAAATTTTCTAAATAGTTGTTGACTTTAATGTAAAGTAGAGTTATAATCTATTTAGAAAGATATCTAAATAGAATTGCAGTTCGCTATATAAAGGGTGATATACATGGGATGAGTGAAACTTTAAAGGCGATATCTGATCCAGTAAGAAGAAATATACTAGAAATGTTGAAAGAAGAGAAGAAAAGTGCAGGAGAGTTAGCTTCAGAATTTAATCTATCTGGTGCGACTGTATCGTATCATTTAACGCAATTAAAAAAAGCAGGTTTAATATTAGAATCTAGACATAAAAATTTCATATACTATGAGTTGAATGCCAGTGTATTCGAAGAAGTGTTGGTCTGGATCTATGGTTTAGGAGGAAAAAACGATGAGAGTAGATAAAAAAAGTTTGTTTTTAAGTGTCGGTATCTGTTTATTGCCGATATTGATTGGAGTTTATTATTTTAATGTATTACCCGAACAAATAGCTGCACATTTCAATGCTAAAGGAGAGCCGGATAATTTTGTGAGTAAAATTTGCGCGATTATTGGTATTCCTATATTTTTAGCGGTAGCTCAGGTCATAATTTCGCTAGTAGTTGATTTTGATAAAACTCCTAAAAAAGGTGCACTAATAATTAAGGGGATTATACCTTTGATAAGTGTTCTAGTTCAAGGTGGATTAATAGCTTATGCTTTAGATAATAATTTTAATGTACCACAATTAACAGTGTTTGTTATCGGAATAGTGCTTATTATACTTGGTAACTATCTGCCTAAAAAAGAATTTTGGGGAAAATATAATTTCAATCTTTTTGGTTTAGAAAAAGGTGTTAATGAGCAAAAAGTGATTAGAGCTTACGCACTGCATATGACCTTTAGTGGAGTTGCTATATTCATTAGTGGATTCTTTAGTTCTGTAGTAGCGTTAGTTTTAATAGTTATTTTTGCAATTACCTCTGCAGTTTTACCTTTTTACTTGGTTAAAAAATATAAAGGTTAGAAATGATTATATTTTTAGACTCTTAAAGTAGATTTCAGATAAAAATTATTCTTAGGTTAAATTCCAGTTTTTTTATTTGAACTGGAATTTATTTTTAGATTTAATCATTTATGGTATTGCTTTTTAGTGATTAGAAGTTTTGTGTTATAATTTAAGTTATGAAAAATAACTTATGTAAACTGATTTTTTTATTTTCAACAATTATAGATTAGGAGGTACAAAGTGTTAGAACTTAAAAAAATATAGTTAAAAAGTATAATACTGGTGGTAGCGAAGTAGAAGTATTAAAATCTGTAAATATTCATTTTTAGAGAAAATGAATTTGTCTCTGATTTTAGGAGCTAGTGGAAGTGGAAAGACGACGTTATTAAACATTATAGGCGGTTTGGATAAATATACATCTGGTGATATGGCTCTTATGGGACGTTCTACTAAAGAATTTAAAGATAGAGATTGGGATAGTTATAGAAATGGGACTATAGGTTTTGTCTTTCAAAGTTATAACTTAATATCTCACTTAAGCGTAATTGAGAATGTAAAATTGGCTTTGTCTATTTCAGGGCATTCTAATTCAGAAAATCATGAAAAAGCTAAGAAAGTATTAGAAGATGTTGGCTTAGCGGAGCATCTGTATAAAAAACCTAACCAACTTTCTGGGGGTCAGATGCAAAGGGTGGCAATCGCTCGTGCATTAGTAACTGATCCGAAGATTATTCTTGCTGATGAACCAACAGGAGCGTTAGACAGTAAGACTAGTGTTCAAATTATGGAGCTTATAAAAGAGATAAGTAAGACGAAGTTAGTTATAATGGTAACGCACAATCCAGAACTATCGAAAAAATATAGCGATAGAATAGTACGAGTTAAAGATGGTGAGATTCAAGAAGATACAAATCCGTATGTGACTAAAGAGATTAATGATAATGGATTTGCTTTAAATAAAACTGCAATGGCATTTGGTAGTGCAATAAAATCTAGTTTTAAGAATCTTCTTACGAAGAAGTTTCGTACGTTTATGACAGTTGCCGCCAGCAGTATAGGTATTATTAGTATAGGTCTAGTATTGTCTATTTCATCGGGAATGGATAAATATATTCAAACGATGCAAAACGAAAACTTATCATCTATGCCAATTATGATAAGTGCGAATCAAGTGAATTTTGGATTAAGTGTTGATGATGACAATTCAGAAAAAGATTCTAATGGTTCAGAATTAGTACCGAAGTCTAGCCGTGATATACATAGAAACTTGTATTCGGTGGACGCATTAGGTAATGGAGAAACATTTATAAACTATATTCAAAATAATGCAAAGGATTATTATTCTGCAATTGAATTTACTCAAGGATATACAATACAGGCATTGACTAAAAATACAAAAGGTGATGTAATTGCTGTAAAACAAGATCAAGATGCATTAGGTGATAGTATTTTTGGAGTATTACCAGAAGATAAGAATATGGTTATGAATCAATACGAAGTGGTAAAATCATCAAAAGATAATTTTGAATATCCTAGTGATAATGAAGTTGTTCTATTTACTGCGAAAAATAACGAAATCGACAAATCTACGTTAAAAGCATTAGGTTTTGATGAAAATACGAAGGTTAAGTATGAAGATATTATTGGAAAAGAATTTAGCGTTATAGATAATAATAACTATTATAGAAAAATCGGTGATGGTTTTGTTCCACGTGATGTTGATACTAAGATGTATAATTCGGGAACTAAGGTTAAGGTAGTGGCAATATTAAAAGCTAAAGATAGTTTTACTAGACCTCAGATGACAATCGGATATACAAAGTCATTGCAAAATAAGATGCTGGAAAAAGAGGTAAAATCGGATATTGTAGTTGCACAAGAAAAGGATAAAACTGTAAATGTGGCAACGCGCCAGAAGATTGATGCGGATATGGCAGATCAGATTCTTGCGATAATTGGTGGGAAATCTACACCGAATGCAATTAATATTTATCCAAAATCTTTCAATGATCGCGATAAAATAGCAGAAGTTATTAATAACTTTAATAAGAAAGTTGCAGAAAAATATGGTTCAGACAGCTCAGATTATCACAAATATAGTATCACATATGCGGATATGGCGAAGCAGATGACAACAATTATGTCGCAGATGATTAATACAATTTCGTTAATCCTATCGGCATTTGCGGGAATTTCATTAATTGTATCATCTATTATGATAGGTATACTAACGTATGTATCTGTAGTAGAAAGAACGAAAGAAATAGGTATTCTCCGTGCAATCGGTGCTCGTAAAAAAGATATTACAAGAATCTTTATCGCAGAAGCAGGATTAATCGGATTTATTTCAGGAACTGTAGGTGTAGTGGTGACTATGCTTCTATCTATTCCTATTAGTAGAGCTGTTGCTAAGGGGTTAGAAGTGGAGAGCTTCACAGCGTCACTAAATGCTCAGGCATCAATCGGATTAATAGCTCTTAGTTTAGTACTAACACTTATCGCAAGTATTATTCCATCGAGAATAGCTGCGAAGAAAAATCCAGTAGAAGCGTTGAGAACTGAATAATGCTGAAGGTATCCAAAAATATGAAATAATTATTGTTAATATCAATGTAAAGATATACAAAAAAGACAAAAATAAAAATTATACAATCGGTCTAAATTAGTTAGTAAATTTAAGAAAAGTTTTTAATCTGTATGAAGAGCCAACTATATTTATTACGTGAGAATGATGTAGTAGTCAATCTAATATGGTGCTAGCTAGTATACTGTTTTCAAATACTTCACTCTATTCAGAAAATGGTTTATGTGTAGTTATTATTGTAGAACTAAGCTCATAACGTTTATTTATAAGCTGAAATAAGGGATTATTCACTCCTTATCGATTGGAATATGTCATACTTCATCTGTTATAAGATACTTATATTTTGAAAAACTTTCAATCTAGTTTCTAATCTACTCTCAAGTTTTTCTTGTTTTTAATTGTAGTATTGAATCATGATAATTTATGAAATACGTATTTTTCTGTTCTTAGCCGCCTCTATAATCTATAGAGGTGGCTAAGTGTGTTTTATCTACTCTTGGAATGCTCAAAAATAGTATATTCTCCTTATTTTCTATAAATCTTAAAATGTTTGTAATCTAGTATTTTTCTTTATTAATCTTTAGGGTTAAATGAAAAATCAAAAATCTTTTAATTCTTTTTCTATAATGGAAATTTGCTGCTCTCGCACAGGTATGCATTGTTCTATCTTCTCTTGCTTGTATCTCTAAAATTGGTTAATCTCATATAAACTTTCAATATAATTTAATTCTTTTTTATTTATTCTTTCTATGTGTTCATCTAAATTATCTTCTAGCTAGTTTTTCATGCCATATTCTGTATTGTTATAAAAAGGAAGATTGTATGATATAATATTTATATATATTTTTCTAATAAGGAGAATCAATATGAGTTTATTTTATACGATATAAAAATGAAATAGATAAAGGGTTACAATGTCGGCATAAAGGAAGTTATTCTTTTTCTACCTTTTTCGTAATGATTTTACTATATTCCGAAAAATTTCTTGTTTAAATTTATTTTTATTGATATAATGTATTTAGGAGGTATAAAATGAAAGTAAAGAAAAATTTAAAAGGTTATTATTTCAATTCTAGTTTTCTTATTAGTAGTTATTTTTATTCTTATAAAAGTTATTATAAGTCAATTCAGATTAATAAGGAAATAACAAAAATCCAAAATGTTGTTGAGACTTTTAAAAAGGAAACTGATCGTGATAGTAAATTAGATATGTTAAAGTTGATTTCAAATGAATTAGATGAAGCTAAAAATAATAAAGATACAAACGAAGAAATTATTAAGATTTATGATACAGCTATTGCTGAAATGAAAGAGTATTATTTTTGATGAGTATAATACAAGATTTGAAAATAATAAATTAGAAGATATTACTAATGAGACCGATAAATATAAGATTGAAAAAGAAAAAGGGGCTTGAAAATCTAGTTGAGATAATTAATAAAAGAAAAATGATTGTTTCAGCTGATGAGGTAATAAATAGAAAAACTTGAGGAAATCAATCAAGTTATAGAAAGTTATATTAAGAGATTGAGTATTCTTAATAAAGAAAATATTGATAAAAAGAACTTTCAGTCACTACTAAGATAGAAAAACAATCTAGTACACACTATGAAAATGAATATTTTTAGTGTGGATGTTCCAGATAACTGGGCTGGGAAATGGAGTGTTGAAGAGAAAAATAATTCGTTAAATGGAATATTTAGTAAAAATATTCATTTAGTTATAAAGGGATGATCCGAAAGATTCCTTCAGGCGGGGGTTCTGAATTGTATTTGATTGATATGAGTGACCATAGTAGACCGCTCTCTCATTATAATAGAATGTTACCTGCTAACGGCGTTGAAACTATGGGGGAAAATTCTAAAGAAATGCACTTTTTTAATATAGAAGCTGGTGCAGGTTTTTTCACACATGGAGCGAAATTTAAAATCAAGTAAAACTTAGGTAATATTATATATTTAAAATATAATTTTTATGATAAGATAGTTTTTTAGTGGTACTAAAGTTTATCAAAATGTTGATGGAACATTTACTGGAATAGATGCTAATGGTAATAAATTTAATGCAGATTCTGGAAAAGAATGGTGAGTATTCGGTTAGAAAAATTTTTAAAAAGTTAGATTTTTATGTTTTTAGTTTCAAATATAGTAAAAATCTTCTTATCGTTTAGTAATAGCCCTCCAAAAATTTGGAAAATTTTTGGAGGGCTATCTACTGTATGCCAATTAGTTTTTGAATTATTTAATTAGTTCTTTTTAGTTTTCTACTGATTAGAGCTAAGCTTAGTAGTGTTACTCCTAAAAAGTACAGTAGATGATGAAGATACTCCAGTTCTAGGTAGTATTTTATTTTGATTAGATTCTGAAGGTTTAATATCAGTTAGGTCTTTTCTGTTATCTTTATTTTTATTATGTTCCTCACTTGTATTAGTTGAAGGAGTTGGAATATTTTTCTTAATACTAGCTACTGCGAATTTACTAAAATGATTAATAGTAAATTCTACGCTGTCATTAGTTATAGTAAGATTATTTTTTCTTTTGTTAGCTCTTCTAACTCACCGTTATCTTTAACGTGATAAACAAGGATCTCATTTCCTTTTCTCATTATTTAATAGAGCGATACGAACGGTTCTATTAGCATTAGTGCTATATTTTTTTACCTTCTTTTTCGAGTGTTAAGTCTACAACTCTAAGATTAGTTATATCTGTTGTAGATGTTATTGAATTATTTTTCGTTTGTAATTTTTTTCTTTTTACTTCATTTAATGTAGTAGGGTTAGTTACTTCGTCTGTAACTAGTTTTACACCTGTTTCTGCTGTCGCTAATGTAACAGAAATATCGTTATTGATATTTTCTAGTGTAATATTAGCTAGTGTAGGTTTTGAATTGTTGACAGCAGGTTTATCAGTAGGTGCTACTATATTAGGTTTATTGTCATCTGTACTAGAATTAACAGATTTATCAGCAGGAGTTATTGTATTAGGTTTGCTGTCACCAGTACTAGAATTAACAGGTCTATCAGTAGGAGTTACTGTATTAGGTTTGCTGTCATTAGTACTAGAACTAATAGGTTTATTGGTATTATTTGGAAGTTCAGGAGTTGTAGTAGTTGAAACTTTCGTTCCACGTCTAACAACTTTATCAACTTTTTCTTTAGTAATTTTTTCTTCAACTTTAGGATTATCTTGACGAATACCATTTATAACAGTGTAAGTAGTAGTGATTTCTTTAACACCGTTAATACCTTCAGTTTCAGTAACTTCAGTACCTTTATCTAGTGTATTATCCTCTTTATAAATAGTTTTCGAAAGGAATATCTGCATTTTCAGTTTTTTGAATCAAATGTGGGTTCACTTTCTTTCTTTTTACGAAGTTCTTCGTTTTTAGCGACTGCTTCTTTATAAGCATCAAATTCTTTTATTGATTCAAGTGTATACTCACTATTCTTTAAGATTTTATCTTTAGTGAAAAATCCTATCCTATATTCCACTCTCCTACTCCAGCAAATCCGAATCCAGGTTTTTGTGCAAATAATTTTTCTTTATATAGTTTTTATCTTCATCTGTTAGATAAGAAAGTTTATTGATTAATATTGATACGTCCATTTTTATATAGAGTTTCATAGTCTAATGATGGAGTATCTTGGTTAATCGCTGATGTATATTTATTGATGAATTCATCGAAGAATGCTTCTTTTTCTTCTGCTGATAGGGTCTTTACTCTCATTTATGGCTAATGCAGAAGATATAATATCAAAAAGTTACTATAATTTTTCTTGAGTGAGAGTATTAAGTATCTCTTTTAATCGATTTTTATGTTTATCACTTAGATTAGATGTTTCAATTATATCGTTTTTCAAGTACTTTTCCCTACAATAATAGATAAATCAGATCGTAAAATTAGCTTCTAAAATTTCATTTATATATCTTTCTTTGTCATCATTATTAAGATTTTTATTGAGCTAATTTGTTTAATAGCAGAGGCTTTCGTGAGAAAGTGAATATATCTTCTTCGGAAGCATTGATAATATCAGTTCTCAATTTTTCAAGAGTAGGATAAGTTAGCCCTTTTAGAAAATCGTAAGCTATAACTTTTTATTTGATAAACTAAGTTCATACTCAGGAGTTGTTTTATTCTCTCTGGTTTAGATTCATTATTATCTTTATTGTTACTCTCATTTTGAGAAGTCATATTTTCACCATAAACTATATTTCCTGATAATTTCAGCCTAATTTTCTTATTAGTATCATCACCAAAGATGTCTAACACTAATCTCGTATTCACCATGAGGTAGTCCATCTAGTTCATAAGAACCAGACTCTAGTACGAAAAACTTGACCTATATCTTGAACATTCTTTACTTTAGAAGTACCTAACTTATGTTCATCACCAGTTTTTATTTATAAGAGAGGTGTCAGCCCACGCTCCCATTTGTTTAAATAATACTCTATCTTTATTTTTTTAATTATATATGCTTGAAGTCAAGAATAGTTCCATCTATATTGTATATTATTTCTCCATTATATTCAGAAGATGATGAAACTGTGTGAGTGCTGTAGTTTGCAAAAGTAATGTTATCAGTTGATATTGTTGATAGTCAGTTATTCCTATAGATACTGAAACTACACCGACAGCAAGTTTTCTGATTGAAAATTTTTATCCATAGTATGTCTTTTCCTTTCATGATTTTATATTTCTTTAACATTTCTATTTTACAGTATCTCATAAGACATTATAAGATAAAAACCCTCAGGACATTTGTACATATAAATGTCCTGAGGTTTTAGATTATTATTTTTAAAATTCAACGTGCACGTTAGTTGTAGCGTTAACTAATCGAACTAGTATGCGGATTTTTATAAACTACAATTTTATTAAACGTGATATATAGCTTTGTATGTAACTACTGGTCCTGCTTGAACGCTATCCAATGTACACATATTCGTATTAATGTTATAGTGAAAAATATAGTGACCTACTTCACCTTTTTGGTTATCAAAAATTTTTACAATTATTCCTCTAGAATCAATTCCTCCATATGATACTCTATCTGCATGAACACCAGTAGCTTCAGAAACAGCCTCACTAGATATGTAGTCAAAAATAGCATCCTGATAGTGATTGTAGTTTTGAGCTAAAGCTGAATCGTAGCTATCGACTTTATATTGATCAGTATTCTTTTGAGTAGTTTTTATTTGTATCTTCTGATACTTTTAGTTTTAGAGCTATCAGTTTTTGAAGGAGAACCTTCTGTAAGGACAATTTTTTTAAAGAACTATGTTTAAATTTATATTTATCTAGTATTGAATTAATATCATCAGATTTAGCTTCTTTAATTTCTTTTAGAGCTTTTTCATAATTAGTAATATCTTCTTTTAGCCACTCAATAGCTTTATCAAAAGAGTTATCAGTAGTAAGAGAATCAACTTTGTCTATAGATTTTTAGCAGAATCCACATCTTTATTATCAAGACTGGAGTCAGCATTTTTAATTCTTTTGCAATCTTTTATTTCAGTTTTAATATTTTTTTGAAAGCTTCTTGTCCTTTGTCATTATCTAAAGTTTCTAATCCCTTTTAAGTCCTCCATTGAAATCATAGGGTATCATTAATGAGAGCTAAGTATTTATCATGCTCAGCTTTTTATACTATTTTTCCCAGAACTTTGGAAAAAGAAGAAACCAACAGCAATAATAAGGATAACTGCTATACTTGATACTATTGTAATTATTTTTATTCACCTTTATTCTCCTTTTTATTTCTTAATTTATTATCAATTACAATGCGATTGATATGACGCATAGAGTAGCCATATTTTCTAGCTAGGTCTTTTTACATTAGAACCATTATACTCGTTTTTATTATATTCTCTAGACCTGTTTTTGTAAAATAGCTTCATAGGAAAGTTGATATTCATTCCTCTAAAAGTATCTGTATATTTTTAATGGTATTATCTTCTCCGACAAGGTTTGCTATATCAGCGTAGACAGAGTGCCAATTATCAGAGGTATTAGTGAATTAATTTTGTCCTCTCATACAAAGTCGCTCCTCTCTTCATGATTTTATTATACATAAAATATTTTTGATAAGTTTAGATACAAAAATTATAGAAAATAACAAGGACAAAATAAGGTTAAATGTCCATGTAAAAACTAAACTATCAAAGTTATAATATATAAATAAGATATGATATTAATCATGAATTTGAGAGATACGTTTTTGTATTTCGTAGACAGTTGATTTTGCTATTCCTACGTGTTTTGCAATTGATTGAACAGGTTTTTCTCTTGGAGCATAGATACTACACTTTCATATATGAATCTATCTTGAGAGTTTTTTTGCATTTGCATGATATTTGAGGGGCGTCCATTATAGACACCACGTTTCTTGGCTTGTTCTATTCCCTTGACGTTGTCTTTCGAGTATCTTTTCACGTTCATTTTTGTGCAATATATCCAAGTAGAGAAAGGAGTATGTCGAACATAGCGATGTCTAAGGTAGAGTTGCCAGTATTAAAATTAAGGAAAGGAGCATATACTATTGTTAGAGTTGCTCCTTTATCTTTTTATTATTTGTATTATTTCTTTTAAATCTTTGTACTCTGCTAAGTTCTATCGAGTGAGGCTATGACAATTTCATCATTGGTACGAATAGAGTTTAGCATCTCATTTAAGACAGGTCTGTTTGTATCTTTTCCACTTTCTTGTTCACTAAATAGCAATTCAATATTATTGTCTTTCATAATTTGTTTTTGCCTATCTAGGTTTTGCTCAATGGTTGACGTTCGTATGTATCCGATTTTCATTTTTGTACCTCCTGTAATTTAGTTTTTAGACATGTATAACGGACATCTTGTTTGTTGATTTAATAGGGTTGGATTTTGTCCAGTATGGGTTTACCCATAGTAGTCAATTTGGGAGAAAAAAATAGTCGTAACCTTAAATTAAAGGTTACGACATAATATTAGTTAAATTGTGATATTCTTTCTTTTCAAATTCAAGTGAGTTATTTAACAGAGAAGATAATTCTTCAATATCTCTGCTCAGCTAAATATTCCCATATATTCGGCTCTATTTTTCTTTAGAGGTGATAAGGGAGAATTTAGATAATCCTGAATATATTTCAAAAATTGTTCACCTTCTTACATTGTAAATTTTTACTCTTCGGCAGGGAAGTTGGCAGGGTACTTTATGCCTAAAAAGTTTATTTTGATTAATTTTTTTAAAAGAAAAAGCCTTTAAAAATCAAGGCTTTTATCTATATATTTTACTATAATATTATTCCCATTCGATTATACTAAAAGTCCTTGGGAAGTCAATTATAATAAGTATTTGTATTGATTTAATTTGCTATTGGAGACGATTTTGGAGACATTTTTTAATGATTGATTTCCTAAAAGTCTACACTCGTTTCTTTTTGGATGATTAAATTTAATTAAGCCAACCATATTATTAGTTATCTCTTTATCTAGTCCAGTCCATAAATGAGCATAGTGTTTCAATGTTATTTCAGGACTAGAGTGACCTAATCTTTTGATACTATAAGAACAGAAGCATTTAATTCATTAATTAGGTATGATGCATGTGAATGCCTTAAGCCTTTTAGCTTGAATTATAGGAACATCAGCTAGTTTTGCATACCTTTTTATTATTCTGGAAATTGTAGATTTAATCATAGGGTTACCATCATAACTTAATATAAATTTTCATTTTTCCAAATTTAGCTTGTTTTTGCTTCCAATCTTTTTAGTACTTTTATTGTATCTTCATCTAGTGATATTGTTCTAAGACCTGCATCTGTTTTTCGTATGATTTTGACGATACCATTCATTTTTTTACTTTTAGCTATTAGCATATGATGAACACGAAGCTCTCTTTTGTTAAAGTCTATATCATCCCACCAAAGGGCAGTACCTTCATTAACTCGTAAACCAGTTGTATAGTATAGATATAGAAGTGTGAAACATAAATGTTCGTAAAAATCTTCTATATAAATGTTACTAAGAACTTTTTGGAAGTCTTCTTTTGTCCAGTACTGAACTATGGACTTTCCTTTTGGTATAGCTTTAACTTTGAGAGATATATTACTTTTTAAGAACTGCATATCAACAGCAAAAACTCAATGTTCTTCTGAAAGTACCAAAAGTCATAGAAGCATATGCTTGTGAGAAGTTACCACCTTTATTAGATAGAAGCCACGTTCTGAAGTTTTGAACATCTCTTAATGAAATATCCTCTAATTTCTTTTTACCAAATCTTTTAATTAGCATATTTAAAGCTGGAGTTCTAGTAGAATATGTCTGTTGACTTACCTCAGATTCATAGTAGGGGAGATAAGTAGTATTCATAAACTGTTCATAGGTCATATCATAGTTGGAATAACCATTAGATTGAAGATAGTCATTTTTAACACGAATAGCCTCTATATAAGCTTCCTTAACAGAAGAAAATGGCTTTCCATCAGCACTTTTTCTAGATTTCTTTTTTTATTCTTTTTACCAGTTATATTATCAGTACCTAAACTAACTTCATAGTAAATTTTTCCATTATTATCAATATATACGTCTTGAAAATTTGTCTTTGCCATAAGTTACCTCTCTTTCTCTAGTAACTTAAAACCAAGAATCTCTTCAACAGCAAAGATAGGAACAGTACCTAATCTTTTTATTGTTATATATAGCATATCCTGATTTTTACCATTTTTTATTTTTAGCTTGTCTAATAATAGCTTTAGCAGTAGCTTCTGGAAATTGTAATTCATTAGTTAAATATTTGTAATCTATTGTTTTTATTATTCATAAAATCCTCCTTAAAATCTATTTAATAGTAGAGGATACTTTTTAATTTATTCATTTGTTATTACCACCTTTTACTTCATATTATGTTATAATATAAAGAGTAGAAGAGACCGAAAAATTTCTACTATTTATATTAATGAGTCACTATTCTAAACTATGGTGACTTATTTTTTATAACATTCTAAATTGTTATCTTCTACTGAAATTGCATATTTTAATAGTTCTGATGGCTTTAATAATTTCTACACCGTATCTTTCATAATCAAGAATATAATTACTAACATCATGTCTCTTTGATATAAGAATTTCTATAGCTTTCTTAAAAATTAAATCCTGTTTATTATTGTTCCTCATTTCTTTCTCCTTCTTTTGAAAAAAATTCTTTTATTATTAGAATTTCCTCCTCATTATTATCTTTAATAGAATAATTTGCAATATATTCTGGAGTAGGATATAGATTATATTTTTTTCTATTAAATTTTCTTTAATATCAATACCTTCATCAGGATTAATTATTCCTTTAGATTTTCTGTATATTCTTAACCCTTTAGGATATAAATACAATCTATTACCTTTTAATAATTGACTTTTTACCAGATTCAGAATTATCTGTCTCATTTAATTCACTTGTATCTAAATTAGTTAGATAACTAACAACATAATTCGCAATCGAATCTTTTTCAGATAATCTTTTTAGTCTTTGTAAATCCTTTTTCCCCATAATTCTGCAAGATGAGAATTTTTCTATATATAATTTTTTTAGGACTTTTTTTAAAAGAACATGAAGATGAAATTTACCATATTTTGCATGTGGTTCTATCACTGAAATATATTCTACATGCCCATAATGCTTTTCTAATTTTCTTTTATAAAAATTTTAAAATCATTATATATTGTATTTGGATCAGTGATGATTTCTTTATAAGTTAGTGTGACCCACAATTCTTTTTATACCACCTTTTAAAAATTATGTGCTATTAATCTTCTAAGTGTTCTCATAGTCCGTTTTTAAGGAAGAGATATTAATATCTCTCGTATCTCCATTATTTACCATCTCCTTTATTTCTCCTGTAGAAATTACAGCATACTTTTTTTATTTGGAAGAACAAGAATAGATTGATTTCTAATCACATTAGAAATTTCAATCGTATCTCCATAACTATAGTACTTCACAATTCTTTTTAGGAAAAATATTTTTAACATTATCAGATAAATTTCTATCCACACAATAATACTCCTTTCTAATGTTCTATTATGTAGTATATATCAGTTAAATGAATATTCCTTTTCGAGGAGCTTTGCTCCTCGAAAAGCAATATTCAAATTATTTATCAGATTTTTACTACAATGATTTTTATCAGCTTTTCACGGATAATTGATTTGAGAAATCACCATAAATAGTTGCTTTAGGATTTACTAATTTTACTTTTTGACCAAAGGTAAAGTTAATGTCACTATTAGCATCTTCTATTTTTTACTTTAATAAACTCTCCCTTATTTAAACTATTTTCTTCTCCATAATTGTGAAGGTCTTCACAAATTAATAAGGTATATCTAAAAACCAACTATAGTATCATTGACTTTTAATTGGTTCTACTTTTTGTGAATTGCAGTTCAATCTTATTAAAGAATAAATCTGCGTCAAAAGGGGCAAATTGTTTTAATTTCTTCATTGTTTTTTCTCCTTTCTTCTAAATTTAAATAGCTTTTTATAGTCATCAATTTAATTGGACTAATATTAATTTTTATTTTTTTATCACCTCCTAAATGCAGTTTAATTACTGCATATATTTTTATAATTTGAAAAAGCAGGGACACCAACAAAGATAGGCTCATTAGAATGTAAACTTACATACCCATACCCTAAATTACATTTTTTTAAATAATATATCAGAAGAAGGGAAAATCATTTTTCCTTCAGAAGATAAATTACCTAAACCGAGTTTAAAAAGTATAATTATCTCTAGCACCATTAGCAAATAAACTGCTGTCTGGTCTCTGCGTTGATGTAATTATGTGGACTTTTTGCTTCTTCCCATCATAAGTATTTCAGCAATAATTTTTGTATTTTATTCTTTTCAGAGTTAGAACTTGAAAAATATGAAATCATAGATGCAAGTTCATCAATAAAAAAATGATTAAAAGGCGAAAAGTCTTCTGTACTTGTTAATCTATTATTAAAAAAATTTCATAAATTTCTTTTAGTCCTATCATACAACCCTGTATAACTGAAATAATTTTTATAATTATTAAATCTTTGGAAATGTTCATCCCCTTTAAAAATCTAAAATATAAACAGTAGCTTCTTTATATAATAAGCAAAAGTTTAGCAATCAGATATAGAGAAAAAGTTGTTTTACCAGAACCAGTTCCACCAGTTATTAAGTAGTGTGGACATGAAGTCAAAGTAATACTTATTTTTCTTATTATCATCAATAGCATTTAGAATATTAATAGAAGTCTTCATCATGAAAAATCTATCTCCTTAGTTTTTTGTTTCTTTATGTTTGCCGTAGTGTATAAAAGTAAATACCAAGTATCTATTTTCCTTAGCAACTTCTGTACAAAAAAATAGGTAATTTTGGAAATATCATCATGTTATGACAATAATTATTGAAAATATTTTTAATATATTCAGTATCTTGAATATTATTATTTTTCTTTTTTTCATCCAATTTATATTGAATTGATATTTTATATAAACTAGTATTATCATATATAAGTTGAAGGAAATTATTATTTATTATGTTTCTAATTGCATCTATATTAACATATTGTAATTCTAATGCGAAATTAGGATGGGGAACATAAGCTGGTTCACCTATTAATTTTTCTTTTCTTTATTATCAGCTTCTATAATATTTAAATAAACATTTTCAAGACGAGCGTAGAAGTCAATACCGGAATGATTATTACTATTATCTAGTAAAAATTTAAATAATGTATCAAAAATATTCAACATTTTGTATAGGAATATTTTGTTCTTTTTGTTCCTCTTCTTCTAGCTCCTTTTAATATAATATAGATTTTTTCAAATATATATATGATTTAAATATATGTTTAGATATTTTTTTACAGCGAATGAGCACATTTTTTTAAAAATTCTTCCATTATAAAAATCACCTCCTTTATTGTATCCTTCGCTTATACGCAAAATTATAACATTAATGGTTATACAAAAGTTCGATATTAGAAAAACTGAATGTCGAAAAAGCAAGTAATGTTTTATAGTATTATTGTAAATGGAGTTAAAATGTAATATACTTAAAATTACCTTTTTATGCTCTTCAAAAATTCATAAAAAGGGGGATAATCATGAATTTGTATGATTATATCATAGGAATAATTTCCAAAAAGAACTTAAAATTACTAGAGAGGAAGTAGACAGCGCGATAATTTTATATATGAAAGCTCACAATTCAAATACAAACTACAAAGAAGATTTTATTTATGAAAGAATAACAGATTATTATAAAGTACTTGAAATTTTTAAAAAGAATATCATGAAAAGGTATCAGATGATGTAAATATAATTGTTCCTGTTACATTTGAATGGGCGATGTATTTTAATAGAGTGGGTGAATATAAAATTATAAATGGTAAACAATTTCTGACATTTACAATTGATTATAATAAATACTATTATGATGAGGAAAATCAATTATTACTATCTGAAGATAAAAAGAGTGTGATATTTCTATGTTAAGAATATCTCCAAGTGTTATAAGAGATGTAAAAACAAATGTATAATTAGGGGCAAATTTATTTTAGTTTATGACGATCAGGAGACTATAAAAATTTATCGTAAGCCTTATTCGGCAGAAAAAGATATCAAAAAGATACATCAAAATATATCTTAAATTTAAAATTTATAGATTGTTTTTTATGGCGATAATAAAGAATGGGCAAAAATTTATTTTTAAAAAAAGAAATAACAGATAGAGTTGATTTTTAAGGGTTGTTTATTTTTATGATATGTGAAAAATATGGCTCAACAAGAAAAGTAAAAATAAGAAAGAGGCTAAACTTGAATATATTTTCAATAACCGTAATGAAATTAAAAAATTCCCAAGGTGTTTTTTGAAAAATGAAGAATATAAAGATATATTTCATAAAGGAATAATAGTGTTACTTTATTAGTGAATGGCATTATTGGGATATAACTATGATGACTAGGTTACATGAAACTCCTCGTGATAAATTAGTTAAAAATTCAATAAAATTAATGCACTCTATGAAGAATGTATAAAATTTGGAGACTCTTATAATACTGATCTTGATAATTTAAAAAAATACTAGCAGATATTAATAGCAATTTACAAAAAGATAGTGGAGTTTTGGGAAGAGAGGTATTGCGCCAGGATTCGAGAAAATAAAAGAATATGCGGAAAAGATAAAATTGGAACTGGAGGAAAAGTATCTTGAACAACAAGTTAGAAGTGATTTGCTAATTCAAGGGCATGATTTAGATAATGAATCAGAGAATGATTTTTAATGAGAGTGATGAATAGGATATATTAGTAAAGAAGAGAGAGCAATTTAAAAAGATACTTTTTGAGTTGCTCTTTTTTTATTATATAAAAATATAATCAAGTAAGTTACTAATTTAATCGATAACAAGATTTAACAAGTTTTTAAATTCTTGATGAGATAATTATTTTCCTATAAAAACACTTGCTTGATATAATAGTCGCTAGAAGAGTATAAAAGGTAATTATTTTTTTATAATTAAATGAAGAAACTCTATAATTTAATTATAGAAGAGATACTTTGTGGAGGTATATTTAATGAACAAAAATACAAAAAGAGTTTTATCAGCAATAACTGTTGCAAGTTTATCTGTAACATCATTTACAGGTAATATACAAAATGTAGTTAATGCTAAAGAAGACAAGCAAGAAGAAAATGCACTTTCAACAAATCGAGTAAATGCAGAAGTATTAGAAAATGAAGCTGGTGCAGTAATTCGTGTTAGCGCGTCTTCAAATGTTCAAAATGTTAAAACAACTTATTCAGTAGATACTGCAGGTAGTAAGGTTGTTTCTTTTGGGGATTTAAAAGCAGGAGAAGTAAGAGAAATTCAAGTTAATTTTGAAGAAGATTCAAATAAACTTAAATCTTTACCGAAAACTACTGCTGTAAGTGATAGAGTAGATTTTAATAAAGAGGTAAGAGGGCATAAAATTAAAGGTAGCGTAAGCTTTGAATATGATAATGGGGATACTGCTCCAGTAGTAACACCAACAGTGCCGACTACACCGACTAAACCAGTGGTAACACCAACGGTGCCAACAGAACCGACTAAGCCAGTTGCTCCAGTGGTAACTACTCCATCAAATCCAACAGCACCAACTAATCCAGTAGTAACACCAACAGAACCTGCTAAACCAGTTGCTCCAGTAGTAACACCAACAGAGCCTGTTAAACCAGTTGCTCCAGTAGTAACACCAACAGAGCCTGTTAAACCAGTTGCTCCAGTAGTAACTCCAGCAGAACCTACTAAACCTGTAGTGACTCCAGCAGAGCCTGCAAAACCAGTAGAACCAGCTAAACCAGTAACTCCAACAGAGCCTGCTAAACCAGTAACTCCAGCGGTAACTCCAGCAGATACAGGTCTTGAGGCTGGTATGCCAGCTAATGTTAAGTGGTCTCGTGCGCAACTTAAAGAGTGGGGGTTCACATTTGGTAAAATCACAGGGGACTATAAAGTAGATGGTGACCTTGGGGTATTTGACAATGATGACGCTTTAGACCCAGCTTATAGACATGGTTTAGATACTATAGATGATAAAATCATGGATGGTACAATGTCATTTGACTACGCTGAGAAAAACACTCCTCACGGATATGCTTGGAACTCAGTAACAAAACCAGATGGTACTAGAGGTTATGCGATGTATCTATATGGTACAGATGGTAAATTCAATGACGGTCAAAAAGCTCGTTAGTATGTAAATAATATAAAAATAAGGGTTATAGATTAAATTCTATAACCTTTATTTTTATTTCACATAAGTTTTTTTCCCTTATGTACTGGTATTTTAAAGAGTAATTAAAACTATTTTTAATGTGCTTGTTATACTATATAATAAAGTTTAAATAGATTCATAAGGAGATAAAAATAAATGAGAAAAGATGTAAAACGCAAGATAAATAAAGTAGCTAACTACTCTTTAGCCTTTTAGTTTAGTAGGTACAGGTGTAGGTCTAACTTTAGTAACACCAACACATACGGTATTAGCTGCTAAGAATCATGATGGGGTATGTCAGGTAGAAACAAAGAATGGGAGTTAGTATTTCAGGCTAATGGGACGAATGTGACTATAACTGTGAGGTTTTTACCAATAATTCCATTAATGGTAAAACTATCAAGTTTTAGGAATCACTATTCTTTCAGAAAAGTGATATAAGTAATAGAATAAATATAAGAGTTTTATAAGAAAAATAGTATGTTGAATTTTTGAAATATAAAAGTGATATTATAATAGAAGAAAAAAAGTTAGTAGTATAAATTAAAAATAATAAGACTGATGTTATTATGTATGGAAGAAAAAGAAAAAAATGTAAGTGACTAATTTATTTTTATTTGGTGTAAAGGATAATTTGAAAAGTGAAACCCTGTTCTAGTAAGGATAAAGAGGGTTATACCTCCATAAAATAGTATTATGTAATTTTAAATAAATTATTGATTAGGAAATTTAAGTTTTGATATAGGTATAATTATTAAAGATTACAAAGTCAGTGGGGATTCAAGTATATATGTAACTAAATAAGATTTTTTTAGGTGTAAACTTGTAATTGATAAGGTATTTACGTATCCTATGTTTAACTATAAATATAAAAAGAAACTTTAATAATACGTAAGTATAATTTATTAAATGTTAAGATGAAATATTTTATTTACTAGTTTAATTGAGATTTAAATTTGAGATTTATTAATGAAAATTATAAAAACCACTATTAATATTTTATAGTGAGTTTTGGAGACACTTTGGAGACAATCCAAAGTGTTTTTTTATTGTTTTTAGTCTACATATAACCTTATAAATGCTGTTAAAATAAGGTTTTTCGGTTTTGGTTACCTTAGTATATTATTCCCATTCAATAGTAGATTCTTACCCGTGAGCCCCCGTATATCAACTTTTAAAGATAAAAAGCTAGTTTTTGGTGGGGTAATTGGTGGGTTGTCTTAAATTGATTTCAATACTTGATTACCGTAAAAATTTATAAGACTTTTCTTAGGTCTAGTATACACTATATTTCCTTCCATTTCTAGTGCGATATGTCTCATCTGCACCAGTCCACAAATGCGAATAGTGTTTTTAATGTTATTTCTGGTGATGAGTGACCAAGTCTCTTACATAATATCAATATAGATATATTAAATTCATTTATGAGATAACTAGCGTGACTATGTCTTAATCCTTTAGCTTGAATTTTTGACTCCAGCTAGTTTAGAATATCTAGCAAATTATTCTTGATATGGTAGATTTAATCATAGGTAAAACCATCATAGAGAAAATAAAATTATCTTCATTACCCTAAACCAATAGTTTTTGAGTTTTTTCCATTTTTAAAATTGAAATCGTGTCTGAGTCTAGACTTATAGTTCGTCTACCATTTTTAGTTTTTTGTGTAGGGGTTTATTGTCCACTTCTCTTTAGATTGTATTATTAGCATATTGTGAATACGTAACTTTTTATTTTTTAAAATCTACATCATTCCACCTTAAGGCACAGCCTTCATTAACTCTAATACCCGTCATGAAATAAATCCATAACATAATAAAGTTCAAATGCTCATAAATATTTCCTATATATATTTTTAGATATTACAGCTTCAAATTCTGATTTTGTCCAGTATGGGACGGTAGCTTTTTCCTTTAGGTATTGCTTTTTACACGCTTTGATATATTTTTGTTCTACATATCCCATTGTTAATGCAAAATCTAATGATTTTCTAAAAAGCTCCAAATATCAGACTTGCGTAACTTTGAGAATATCCAGGACCACCTGATTCCTCTGAAGTTAAAAAGCCAAATTCTATAATTTTGAACTTGTTCTAATGATATAGAACGTAATAAAGTATTAGAAAATCTATCTCTTATATCCTCTAGAATTTTTTCTTTTTTTATACTAAAAGTACTTTTTATCAACTGTAGATTGATAATAGGGAATATAGATAGAATCCATATATTGTTTATAAGACATTCTATAGTTAGAGTAGCCTTGTGCCTCATGATACTCATTTTTTATTCTAGTAAGTTCTTTTGTATGCTTCAACTGCGGACGAAAATAGTTTTCCATTCTTATCTTTTCTTCCTTTTTTTCTGATTCTTTTCCCAGTTATTTTATCAATTCCAAGCTCAGTCTGATAGAAGAAGTTACCTTTTTTCATCCTTGTATACTCCTGTATATTTAGTTTTAGTTTGTGCCATTAGAATTTCCCTCCGAAGTATTATTTACTTGAATAGGAATTCCTAATATATTTTTCAACTACTGATTTAGGAACACGTCCTAATCTTTTTATTGTTATAAAATGCATACCCTTGTTTTTACTCATAATTTGCTTCTGCTTGTCTAATAATTGATATTGAAGTATGTTCTTTATAACCTAATTTCATTAATTCCGTTTTACTTATTGTGCAATTATTTATCATGTTTAAAATAATCTCCTTGCTATTTATTTTTAATTTGAGATAATAGTAATAAATAGTAATATTGCTATTTAATCTTTCGGTTATCCTTTTTGCTTTGGTCTATGGAAGGATAATCTTTTTTTGTCCAATGCATATTTCTTATAATTTTTTAATTATTATTTTTCATCTCATCTTTCTTGTATGATTTTTGGATTTGAGAAAATATATTGATAATCTGTATTTTTTCTATACCAAAAATTTTTAACTCTTCTTTAGAAAGTATTTTCTTGTACGGATTAGATACTAGAAAATCTTCAGTAACCTTTATTTGTAAATCTATTCTTCTATAGAATTGATCAAAATCTTCAGTTTCTGAATCTTCAGCTTGTGAAAAAAAGAGAAAAGGAGCGTGAGGTGCTGTTAAGATGATAACTTTAGAAATTCCTTTGCTTATTATGGTAGCGTGCAGAAATAGGTGAAATAGAGAAGGGTCTAAAAGTTTAAGCCAGTCTGAAACACTCATACTACTACCACGTATGTCATCAAGTAATAATATTTCTTGTGAGTTAAACTCATCAAAAGCGTTAGTTGATGCCGTTATGCAGTGTTCCCAAATTTCTCCAGTATAGTGTAATGCAAGATGTTTAATTATTTTTATTAACTCTTTTGCAAATCTAGTTTTTACCAATACCACTATTACCTTGTATATAAATAATAGTCTTTCTAAATTTTCCATCTTCTAAGTCATTAATAGTCTTTATAGTTTTCTTTTTCGTTGTATGTGTCTATTGCCTCATTAACCTTTCTTTTTATGATGTAAATATATAGTATAGTATTCATTGGTAAGCAATATTTTTATCTTTATTTATCTCACCATTTGCAATTTTTAGAGATAAGCCAGTCGACACTTAAATTTGTTTCTTTTAGCTGTTTTTCGTTGCTCTTCCTTTAAAACCAAGTATTAATTCTTTTTGTATATATCCATATAATTTTCACCAAGAATAGTTAATACTTCTTCAGGTTTATATTGATGTTTATTTTCATCTTTAGCGTGAATCAAGTATGCCAAGCAATTATCATAACCATATCTTCCAGATTTAAGCTTTTTCTAAATATTGTGGATTTATACCAATAGCTAATGCTATATTGTTAAGCGTTGCACCTTTTTTCAAATTTAAATAGTATATGTATATGTTTTGGTTTTAAGTGTACTGTTATCTTCGTATAAGTCTTCATCATGAAGTATGGAATATACTTCAGATGGTATAATATCATTACTTTTTTTAATTTTGAAATGATTTCATCTAAAAGTGGTCTTAAATCACCATTATTTGCTGTAGTTATTGAGTCCTTATTTTTCCCATAAATCCCAATAAGCAGGGTCTAACTGTTGAACTAGCATTATTGTTTTTTAAAACTGCTTCTATCATGGCTTATCTCTATTCTGAGAATATTTAAAATCGATTTTTAATTATTCTTTTAATTATTCTCTTGATTTCTCTTGATTTTTATTTTGAAAAATCGACTTAAAGTATTGATTTTTATTGGTTTTTACTGCGTGGAACATTGACAAGCCCTGTTCCACGCAGGCGTTAGGAAATTAATTAATAATTAACTCCATAATTTTTAAAAATAGTAAATTATGCGAAGAAAGTGTCGTAACATTCATAACTATCCATTAATGATTTCGCAAAATTATATTTGATTTTGAAACGATGTTCAAATTCGGACATTTGAATTTGCTTCTCTTCCAAACTCCTTGTATCATAGAAATATTCCATAATTTCATCGTAAAATCTTTCTGAAGAAATATATAAGTTAATAAAAAGCATTAGATAATAATTCCACATCAAACGTACTTTTTGGCAATATCCACAAGGAATAAATATTCATTAAATATCCATTCTTCCATTTTCACTGATTTTTATCATTGTTATAATCCTCTTCTCGCGTAAGTGCACGAAGTGATTCATCGTATAATCGTGCATATTCTCTTAATATTTTATCGTTTAAAACAATATTAAATTGTTTAACATTTCGCATTTAGTTATGCCTCCTGAATTTATATTTTTTTAAAGTAAGGGTTTCGTAAAAATGGGGTGTTTCCCATTTTCTTCCTGATCCTTGTATTCTGGCAATTCCTTGCCCTTTCTTGTAACTTCGTTTAGGTAGGTCTGCGAACCCACTCATTAGGTATTGTCTCTCCGTTGGAGAATCAGCAGCCCCACCAAGCATAATTACAGCATCCGAACAATTTACACGTGCTAAAGATGGTAAAAATCCTTCTTTAGTTGCAAATTGCGATATTGCAATTATATGTATCCCAGCACTTGCTCCTGTAGCTGAAAGTCTGTTAATTGCTGTTATCCATCTGGATGTAATTTTTAGTGTTTTATCTGTTTTATCAAGTGATTCAAGAGAAGCGTTTAAATTACCGAGTTCATCAAAGAAAATGGCTATATTAGGCATATCTTTCATATCTAGGTATTTATCCTTCCCAGCATTATTGATTTCTTGTAGTCTATTATCCATTACAAAACACCAATATTCAGCACGTTCAACAATTTCAATAGGGTCACTTTTCCCATTGAATTCTTTGACGTATCTATCGTATTTTGCTGAATTATATTCAACAATCCAGTTCTGCAAGAGCATTAATCTAGCCATATATTCACCAGCAAGAACTGACTTACCTGCACGTGTGCGTGCTATTATTGACAAATGAGCAGTAATATTGCATTGCCATACAAGATTTTTAGCTAATCTAATATGGTGTTCACATACAGAGATATTTTCTTTTATATCACCAGTATTTTTCAATAATTAATCTCTCTGATGTTATAGTATCTTCAAAGTAAAATAATATAAAACTATCATCAAGTGTCAACTCAGAGCTTACAACAGAATATCTTTGATATTTCCCAGATAATACTCCAGATATCTTTTGTTCAAATTTATCACGGTCTGCCCTGTCAAAATTTGAAATATTTTCTATAGCTATAAAACCTTCTTTTAAAGAACTATCAAGAAATACGTATATTTCTGGCATTTCTTCGCCGTATCTAGTAGAATTACTAAGTTTTAGTACATCAGTTATTGTTTTATCGTTAAATAACTTATTTATTCTAGTAGCTAATTTATTTGCTTCCTTATTCATTTTATCTATCTTTAATACAGAAACTTGTTCTCTGTTTTTAAGTGAAATCACTAAGCAAAAAAATAATTAATGATAGTACGCTTATAGATAAAATAAAATTGTAAAGTAAGTACTTTTTAAAGAAGTTATATAGTATAAATGTAAGTACTCAATGAAAGGCAGATAGTTATTATCAAAACCACCGATATAATCTGATGGTTTTGATATTTACTATCGTGCTTTCTAATAATTCTGCGATACTTATTCATTGTGTTTAGCTAATTCAACAGATTCTGCTGAGTACCAGCCATTTCCAGTCGATGTAGAACCGCCTCGTACATTTGTAAATACTAAAATTACACCGAATTTTATATCTACTTTCTGAGGTGCTTTAATTGTGTACTCTAAGTTGTTTTTTTGTATCTGAAATAGAATATTTAAAAACCACCTTCGACTTCATCTATTACTCCTGTTGAAAATACAGGAAGTTGACGAATTACATCTGCTGTATACTCCTTACCAGTTCTTTTTACTTGTCAGCACGACTTGTACTGTGGGGTGTTTTAAAACCTCCGATAGTGTTTTTATTCCAATTAGGTTTAGCCATGGCTAATCCCTCCTTTCAATTTATTAAATATTTTTAATTTTTTTATAAAGATTATAATTATTTTTAAAAATAGTAGCTAATTAGTTCCCTTCCTTTTTAAAAAGGGTAAATCTTTGACATCTTTAAAGCTCATAAATGAAAAATTTGTATGGGGAATACCATATTTCATATAGTTCGTTAGGTATATTTTTAAGCATATTGTCTTACTCCGTAATCTATATGCAGTATTACCATAATTAGCTAGTATATGTGCTTGAAAAACGTTCAAGATTATTATTAAGCATTTATTTTCAACTCCTTTCTATTGCTTGATATTAGCATGAGTATTATTTGAATAACACTGTGGTTCCTCCCTCTACAAATATTATATTATATTTTACTTGTGTAAAAAGTGTATTATGTTAAAATATTAAGTGAGCAAATACATAAGTAAAGAGGTGGAAATTTAATGAAAAAAAGAATTACAAGATTTCTTTTTTGTGAGAAAGCATCAAATAGGATAGGGAAACTTATTAAGAAAAAGAATTTGAATTCTTTTAAAGTCTATGAGGATAACTCAACCCTTATAACATGGATTGTAGCAGGAAAGAGAACAGAGAGAAATCCATATTTATTAACTGAAACATCTACTAAAAAGAATATTAGAAAGTTTATATGGGGAAGAATTATCAGATTCAGAGCAAAAAAAGATTAGTAGAATGCTATACTGGGGAGATGATGAGGAAATCTCAGGATATGTAAAAGATTTAATGAAATGTATGTAAAAAAATCTGACAGAAGAACAGCAGGAAATACTAGATGATACATTAATAGATGATATATACTTTGCAGAGACTAAAGCATATAAGGAAATAGTTGATGAAAATTAATGCTCCGCTTATAGGTATTAATATAGAAGAATTAGAGTCTGTGGATGTACTTGTTTCCAGACACGTAGCAGAAGAAGAGCTACTTTAAAAATATAAAAGATAAATTCTTAAAAGAATTTATTAAATTTATTGACTCTGTTAATACTGTGCGAACAAAAATGGAGAAAATATATATATTAAAAAGGTATCACATTTAAAAATCAGTTCGATACTGATAATATTGTTGAGATTTTTCTAGACATAGTTAAAAATCATAAATTACCAATAGAAGAATCTATAGGATTCAGAGTGTACTCAATTGTGAAAAAGATATATCTAAATTAGATTCTTTAATAGAAAGAGAGCTAGTATATGATACAGTATATTCTGCTTATAGTAAAGATGAGATTTTAGAAGCAGAACTTAATTTTCAGTATAAAGTAATCGAGGCAGGAGAAATGTATATAAAATCTCTATATGATAGCCAAAGAAAAAGAAATAAAATTTTTAAATAGGCTGAATAAAAAGGGGAGAAATTTAGTTATACATATAGATAAATATAATATTAAGCTAACAATAATTTCATTAATGTTAGCTTTTGAAAGATATTAAGAAAAGCACTATTCTAAAAAAATTTAGAAAAGTGCTTTTTGTGCTTACAGAAAATAGTTAGTTATCATTTCTAAAACTACCTAAAATAATTCATAATAATCTTATTATTTTTCATGTAAAAAAAGCTTGCGTTTTGATATAATGGTCTTAATTACATTGTATAAAAATAAATTTTTTTCCTATTTTTATAGGAAGACAAATTATAGAAATTTGGAGGATATTATGGAAAAATCGAAAAAAAGCCGTATCTTACCTACTAGCAGCGGCTGCATTAACTACAGTAACAACAGCTAGTGTCAATCAAAAACGTTAAAGCTGAAAATGATGTAAAAGTAACTACTGAGCCAACTCAAGAAACTGGTAAAGTAAGTGCTGTTGTATTAGAAAATGAGCAAGGTGCTGTAATCCGTGTTACTGCTCATGAAGATGTTCAAAAAGTTAAAACAACATATACAGTTGACGGAACTCAAACTAAAACTGTGAACTTTGGTAACTTAACTAAAGGTCAAGTGAAAGACATTCAAATCAATTTTGGAACACAAGTACCAGCTGTTAAATCAGTAAAAACATTACCTAACACAGCTGTTGTTAGCGACCGTGTGGAATTCGCTAAAACTGTAAAATCTCACGCTATCAAAGGTTCTGTAAGCTTTGAGTATGAAACTAAAAAAGTATTAGCAATTGAACCTGATACACCAGTAGTTCCTACAGCTCCTAAACCAACTGACAGCGTTAAACCTGTAAAACCAGTTGATACAACTAAACCTGTTACACCTACTAAACCAGTTGACACAGTAAAACCAACTGAACCAACAAAACCAGTAGACGTAACTAAACCATCTGAGCCTGTTAAACCTGTAGATACTACAAAACCAACAGACCCAGCTAAACCAGTTGAAAAACCAACTACCCCAGTAGATACAAAACCAAAAGATGAACCAACTACTCCAACAGGCAATGGAACTTGGAAAGAAGAAACTCGTACTCGCACAGTGACTGTAGATGAAGAATACACAGAAAACACAACTGAAGATGTTTACGAAACTAAACAATTCTTCGATCAATGGTTAGATATCCTAGATAAAAACGGTAAATTCATTAAAGCTATCGGTTGGCAAGATGATTTCACTCAATCTCAAATCGATGATATGCTATTAGAATTACCATCTAGTATCGAATATCCTCACGCTCAAGCTACTCGCAAAGTTCGTGAAACTAAAAAAGTTAAAGTTGGTACAAAAATTGTACCTGTAACTAAAGTTCGTAAAGTTCAAAAACAAGAAACTTACACTGTATGGGTGAACTCTAAAACTGGAGAAGTTCGTACAGAACGCCCATAAGACATAAATAATAACCACCTCTGAAAAGAGGTGGTTTTCTTTTTTAAGTATAACCTTTTCTTACTAATTATTAAAATACTCTTGTTTAATTTTTGTAATCAGATTTTTAGCAACCGAAGTTACCCCCAACATGCATCAATTTAGGGTCAGAATAATCTAAATTACGAGCATAATTTTCTGCAACAGTCTGAGCGATACACTCATCCAATTTATAATTAGAGACTTTTAATAATGCTTGAAATAATTCTGAACTATATAATTTGATATTATTTTCGAATGATACTACTGTCATTTTTGTAACTCCTCTCCTGTTTTTGATTGATAAACCTTCTATCTTTATTATATCACAAAATATCCGACATTTACGCTTTAATTTCTAAAATTTAAAGCACAAATGTCAACCACACTAAAAACAAAAGGATAACTGAAAGTCTTACCAAGGAAAATGATTGAAGATAAATGTAAAAAGGTGTATAATAAAGATATGAAAAATAAAAGGAGCAATATACGGAGCGTGGAATGATGAAAACGACCCTTATCAAATGAAACGTGATGAACACGCTGTTAAGTTTTTATGAGGCGGTAAGAAAAAAAGAAATAAAGTTTTAGAAATAGAAGTAATAGCTAAAAACACAGGATTTTTCTAAAATTGATATAGAGAAAATATATAATCATATATTTATTACTGAACATAATTTAAAGGGAAAAATCCAGCGATTTACACCCGATTATAATATGGCGGAATCATGGAGGAGATTGAGAGAGAGTACAAATATTCAAGAACATGATATAATTCTTTTTACAACATGAACTTATGGAGTCAGACTTGATGAGTAATAACAAGTTAGATTATTCTACTGCTCATAATATAACACAAGAAAAAAATACAACTATCAACAAGCGTTAGTTGAATGGCTTAAACTTAAAGAAGGAGGTATCAAATCATGATAAAATTTGTTAAAATTTCTAATTCAAAAAGTAAGGGGTATTGGTATTACCCAGAAAACAATAACGCACCTGGAATGATAGAAATAAACGAGAAAACAGGAGATGTCAATGTAGTTGTTGAATCTATTCTGGATCAAGAACTAGGGTACCCCATTTATGCAAATAAAGCCAGAGCATATGTTAAAAAGGTTGTTCGATTCTGGAAAAATGCCCTGATGAAGAAAGTTTAGTATGGTATTAAAAAGTTATCACAGACCATAAAATATAATAAAAGACTAACCAAAACGGTTAGTCTTATTTTTTTATATTAAGATGTAACAAAAGTACATCTTAGGGTCATCCTTAACGAATAAGGCTTATAATAAAATATCTTATCCTTGACGAACAAGGTTTTCGACTACTCTTAGTATATCAATAACCGTCTGGAAAGTCAATAATTAATATACTTTTTTTCAGACTTTTAAAAACTAATTACTTGAAACACCTCTCTTAAATATCAAAATACTCCCGACATTTACGCTTTAATTTCTAAATTTTTAAAGCGTATTTGTCAAAACCCACTAGAAACAAAAAGACTAACCACAATAGTTAGTCTTCTTTTTCTGTATTCTTTAACCTTAAAATCTAGTTTATCTTTTTATTTTTCTCAAATAGTTCAATTACATCACTTGGAATGCCCTTCTTAAACACCAAGATAACCCCATTATCTGTTATTTCTTCCGATACAATCCAATTGTCTATTTTCTCATAATAAACTAATGTTTCTTTTACTCGGTAATACCATCATATTATCTTACTCTGATATACGTTGCACCATGTCCAACATTAGCCGTATTAAGAACAGTCTGGTTACCTTGCCATCCACCGTGAACAGCTTGCCCATTACCAGCGTATACACCAATATGAGCAACACCTAGTCCACCATCTGGATAATAAATTAAGTCACCAGGTACCGCCTCCGAAGCAGGAACAACAGTACCTAAACTCATGTAACCAGCCGGCCAGTCGTGGAAATTAATACCTACAGATTTAAGTGCATTCGTTACAAGCATTGTGCAATCTTGAATTTTACCAATTTGAGCTAAGGCTGCATTATAAATAGCACTAGCTTTGTCACCAGCAACAGGTGCAACCTGTTTCGGTTCTTCTTTCTTAACTTGAACTTCTTCTACTTTCTTTTTAGGTACTTCCTTTTCAACCTTTTTAGTCTCTACAGGTTTTACCTCTTCTTTTTTAACCTCTTTTTGCACAACTTCCGGTACAGGTTTAGGTGCAACCGTTGCATTCATAACCGTTGGTTTAGGTTTACTTTCTTCCTTAACCACATCAAGAGACACTGGTTTAATCTCAGGTGTTTCTACCACCTTATTATCCACCTTAACTTGTTCCGATTGCGTCTTAAGAACTTGCCCTACGAAAATCAAGTTAGGATTTGATATTGAATTGTACTGAACTAAATCATTAACTGATACCCCAAGATTTCTAGAAATCTTACCTAATGTATCACCTAATGTTACAGTATAATACCCATTCGACTTAGCTTCCTCAGCCTTCGCAACAACTGTTCCGTAACTAAGTTTATCACCTGGGAAAATAAGAGAACTTGTTAGGTTATTATCCCTCATAAGTTGTTGATTATCTCAGTTTAATTTGATATAATCAGAGCTGGAGAGAGAAGTTAGGGAGTGTAAAACTTCCGATAAAGATGGTGGCTACTTCAATAAGAAAGGGGATGGTGCTATGCTCGCATACACTAAAATCTTGATGAAAGGAGTAGCAAGTTGTCAGCTTACGAAATTGTACAGACGATTATTGGAATAAATCTATTGATTGTTTCAGTGGTTAGTGCATGTATTGTAGCATTAAAAAAAGACAATAAAAAATAACCATCTTTATACTTTGGCAAGGTAAGATGGTTATATAATAACTAAACCAGAGCCACCGTCTTTAAAACGGCTCTCTCTTTTTTATATTTATATTTTAGCATAGATAAGGTAAGAAATCAAAGATTTTATTAAAAAGACCCCACCGAAATATTTTTGGTGGGGTTTTTGGTGGGGAACCTAATTGAATTAAATAGATTTGCAACATTTATAACAACTAAAAAAACGCAGTTAAATTAGGATTCTCCATTCAAATTATATTTGTAATCTATTCCCATTCGATAGTTGCTGGTGGCTTGCTAGTAATGTCGTAGACTACGCGGTTGACGTGAGCAACTTCATTTACAATACGAGCTGAGATTTCTTCTAGAACTTCAAATGGAATGTGAGCCCAGCTTGCTGTCATACCGTCGATACTTGTTACAGCACGAACTGCAACTGTGTAGTCGTATGTACGCACATCTCCCATAACTCCTACTGAACGAATGTCTGGAAGACATGTGAAGTATTGCCAAATTTCGCCTTCTAATCCACGTTTAGCGATAACGTCACGTAAGATGAAGTCACTGTCGCGTACGATTTGAAGTTTTTCTTCTGTTATTTCTCCAAGGACACGAATACCAAGTCCTGGTCCTGGGAATGGTTGGCGCCAAACAATTTCATGAGGAAGACCAAGAGCTTCTCCTAATGCACGAACTTCATCTTTGAATAGAGTGTTAAGAGGCTCGATTAGAGAAAAACGCATATCTTCTGGTAATCCACCTACATTGTGGTGAGATTTGATTGTTTGAGCGTTTTTAGTTCCTGATTCAATAACGTCAGTGTAAAGAGTACCTTGAGCTAAGAATGGTACGTCATGTAGTTTAGCACATTCTTCATCGAATACATAAACGAATTCATTTCCGATAATTTTACGTTTTTGTTCAGGATCACTTACACCTTTAAGTTTTCCTAAGAATCTGTCTTTAGCATCTACTTTAATAAGATTCATGTTGAATCCACCATCGATTTCTTTACTGAATGTGTTCATTACAGCTTCAGCTTCACCTTTACGAAGTAAACCGTGATCGATGAACATACAGATAAGTTGATCTCCGATTGCTTTATCTAATAGAGCAGCAACAACTGATGAGTCTACACCACCAGATAACGCACAAAGAACTTTTTGATCTCCAACTTCTGCACGAATTTCTTCGATTTTCTCATCGATGAAGTTTTGGATTGTCCAATCGCCAGTACAGTTACACACGTTACGGATGAAGTTTCTAATTAAGTCATAACCGTATTCAGAGTGACGCACTTCTGGGTGAAATTGGAAGCAGTAGAAGTTTTTCTCTACATTTTCAGCTGCAGCGATAGGGCAGTTATCACTTGTTGCAACAACTTTGAATCCTTCAGCCAGTTCAACTACTTTGTCAGAGTGACTCATTAATACTTGTTGAGAAGCAGGAGTACCCTCGAATAATTTAGCTCCTGGAGTTACATCAACATTGTGAGCTCCGTATTCTCTACTTGTTGCAGATTCAACTTTACCTCCTAATTTATGTTGCATAAGTTGCATTCCATAGCAAATTCCTAGTACAGGAATACCTAGGTTGAAAGATTTCATCATCAATAGTAAGAGAGTTTTTCTTCGTAAACTGAGTTTGGTCCACCTGAAAGGATGATTCCTTTAGGGTTCATTTTTTTGATTTCTTCTATAGAAATTTCATTGTCATGTAGTTCAGAATATACACCAAGTTCACGTACACGACGAGTGATAAGTTGGTTATATTGACTACCAAAGTCAAGAACTAATATAAATTCGTGTTTCACGGTTTTCCTCCTAAAAATATACTTTTTATTAATATAGTCTATTATAACAAGAAGTTTGAGATATGTAAAAATCTTAAATGTTAGAATTTTTTTGGAGTTTTTTCTTCGAAAAAAATTGATTTTTTTGACAAAAAAACAACAAAAAAAACGAATTTTTAACTTTATGAAAATGATGAAAAATCCGTAAAATAGGATTTTTAGTTTTCAAAAAAATGATAATTTTGGTTTATACGAATAATAGGTGAGAGAAAATTTTATAAAAATTTTTTTGGAAAAATGTTATAATTAATATATAGAAAGTAGGAGGAAAAAAATAATGGTAAGAGCATATATTGGAACATATACAAAACAAGACAGTGAAGGGATATACCTAGTTGAATTATCAGAAGAAGGAAAAGTGTTAGAAGTTAGAAATGCAGCGAAAGGTTGACAATCCAACGTATTTAGCATTGTCTAATGATAACAAGTATTTATATAGTGTATCTAGAGTAGATGGAAAAAGGAGCTGTTTCTAGCTTTGAGGTTGAAGAGAATGGTAACTTGAAAGAATTAACATCAGTAGCTCGAGAAGGAAATCCTCCTTGTTATGTGGAATTGAACTCAGAAAAAAATACCTTTATTATCAGCCAACTATCATTTAGGTATAATTGATAGTTACTCTGTTGAAAGATGGTAAATTAGTGAAACTTTCTATCAACAGATCACCATGAAGGAAGTGGGGTACATGAAAGACAAGAAAAAAACCTCATGTTCATTTCTCTGGATTTACTCCAAGTGAAAAATATGTCTTCTCGTGTGATTTAGGAACTGATGAAATTACATCGTATAAACTTAATGAGGGAGTTTTAGAAAAAGTAGCTACTTTTAAAGCTAAAGATGGAAGTGGAGTTCGTCATATAGTATTTAGTAGTGATGAAAAAAACAAGCTTTTTGTAATGACGGAACTTACTAGTGAAATAATTACATTTGATTATGATGGAAAAGGGAATTTAGCTAATCCAACATATTATTCTACATTACCAGAAGGGTTTACGCTAGAAAACAAAGGTAGTGCGATAAAAATTTCAAATGACAATAAGTATATATATGTTTCTAACAGAGGACAAGATGCGATAGTTGTTTTTGAAAATACTAAAGATGGATTAAAACAAATTCAAACTATTAGTACTTTTGGTAAAGGGCCTAGAGATTTTGATTTATCAAAAGATAATAAATTTGCGCTAGCGACGAATGAAAAATAGTGGAACGATTACTGTATACCGAAGTAGAATGCAAACAACAGGACAGTTAACAGTTGTTGATTCAGAGATTGTTGTTCCTGAAGCTGTATGTGCTAAGTTTATATAGAAAAATACCTAAGATGAGAATGATCTCGTCTTAGGTATTTCTTTTATGAGTTTCGTTTTTTTACTACAAAGAACGGTGCTCCAAAATTACAGTATTCTAGTATGTAATCTTCAAGGTTGTTTATGTTCTTAGGATTATTGTTATCCTTTGTTAAAATAAATCCAGTAAGTCGTAGTTTTTTTCATGAGAAATATCTCCGACAATATAGGGTTTATTTTTTTAAAACGTCTACTAATTTCTCTTCAAAACGTTTCTTTTTTTGGAAGGCGTCTTTTAAAATTGTAGACAAGTTCGTAAATAGCACCTTCTACTTCAAAAACTAAATTATTTTTGCTCCATATCTAATCCTTTTCTAACCACTTGTCTCATAACGTATAGTGCTGCAAAAAAACAAGTGTGTATATTGCCAGTATACCAGTAGCAAAGTACTTCGTACGATCTATAACAATAGTAGTTTTTTTCGTAGTTATCTTTTTTTATCAAAGTTCTCATCATTGATAAAGTTTGATTTAACTTTATCGAATGTACCAGTGTTAGTATTAGAGGCAAACTCAGAAAAAAACTGTTCCTTCATTTGCAGATGTAGTTTCATATTTTTTTGGAAAAAGAAGTATTTTTCTTATTCATTAGTAAATATGTTACATCTTTTTATAGAATGTTTTTCATAGAATAAATCATAAATATCTTCATTGAAGGTAATTTTTTTCATTATTTATTGTATAAGTACCAGCTTTTAAGTGCTAGTTTATAGTGATAATTCGTAAATAAGTAGTCGTAAGATTTTCTGAAGTTTTATCGAAAATAAGCAGCTTTATCATCGCTTTGGTTTAAAACTGTAATGATAAGTTTAGTATTACCGCTATATGCGTATGTAACACTGTTCTTTTTCAGAATAATCTAGTCCCTAAAACTCTAAATTTATCAGATTCTTTAAACTCAACGCTATTTTTTTAATTTTTTTCTCCAGTAGCAAGTGTGTGTTCTGGATTTTTTTGTTATTTCTGTTATTTCTGGGATAAGTTTTTAATATTAAACTAGTCAGATATGAAATATTTTTTGCAGTACTAATATTAGTAGAACTGTTGTTATCAAAAAGTCTCTAGTTTTTGTATCGTTAAGAGACATTGCAGCAAGTATATCCTTAGCTTTTTGTAATATCGATATTGAAAATGACTAAAGATTGCTTGGTTAAGACCATTTGACGCTTCATTTTCTAATAAGAATATAGCATCTTTAACTGTAATAGATGATTCAAATTTATATTTAGTTAATATATCATCACTAGTTTTTAATATCAATTTTTGAATCTAATGTTATTTTTATTATTTTTTAAATTATCAGCAAGTAGGTAAAGTGCAACGTAGTTAGGTAACTTGCCTACAGCTGTTTTTTTCATTTTCTCCACGTTTAGAAATGATTTTTTTCCTGTATTAAGTTCCGAAACAACTAGATGAGAATTAACGTCGCTAAAATCAATTACCGCATTATTATCTAGGAAGTTATCTTCAGCTTTTTGTGAAGTTTGGAATTAAAAAAAACAAGAAGTAAAAATCAAAATACTAATTTTTAGTTTCATTATTTCAATCCTTTATTTCAAACTTGTTTAGAATAGTTTTTTCCTTTTGTTTATTTTTTTAGTAATAATGAGGAAGAAAAGTAATTCTAAACACATACATTCTAGTATATTACAAAATAAGGAAAAATTCCAATAAGAAGGAGGAGATTTAAGAAATTTTAACTATAGTAAATAATCTTATTATAATTTTTCATAAGGAAAAAAATTTGAAACTAAATCATTACGTGTTATAATTAGATGATGTTTGATTTTATAAGAGAAAGTTGAGATTTAAGATGAAATATGACGTAATTGTAATAGGTCTTGGTAGTGCAGGACTTATGATAGCGGATAGGTTGAATGATAGTGGTTTAAAAAGTTTTGGTTCTCGAACAAAATAGAAGAGCAGGGGATAAAATTACTTTTTAACAGGGTAATGGTCGTTGTAATGTTATGAGTAGTGATAATGCTGAAGATTTTTGTAGCTGCAGTTCATAACGGTAGATTTTTAAGAAGTGCTTATCATAAATATAATGTTAAGAAGTTTTTTGATAAACATAATTTGAAATTAAAACAGGAAAAATAGAAGATTATACCCAGCTAGTGAGAAGGCTAGGGATGTTGTTAAAGCCTTCAAGATAGATCATGCGAAGATTAACTATAAGGAAAAGGTAGAAGACTTAGTATTTGAAGATGATAAACTAGTTGGTGTAAAAACAAATGTGGATACATACTATGGAAAGAATATCGTAGTGTGTGCAGGTGGAAAAACATACCCTCAGAGCGGAAGTGATGGTTCACTACATAGAATTCTGAAAAAACACGGGGTGAAGATTACTAAAATATATCCTAGTGAGGTAGCTTTAGTATTTGAAGATTTTACAGAGCTATCAGGAGTTGCACTGCAAAATGTGAGGATGTTCCATAAGAAAAATGAAAGAAGCGGAGATTTATTGTTTACACATAAAGGATTAAGTGGTCCGTTATCAATATCTATGGGTGAGTTTGTAGCAAGATATCCGGAAGATAAGTTTTACTTAGATTTTTATCCTGAATTAAATGAAGAAGAACTATTTGCTAAATTGTGGGAAGATAATAAATTCTTACAATGGGAAATTACCAAAAGAGCTTTTTATAACTTTTATGATTGAAAAAAATATTTTCCCAGAAAATGTTAGTAAAGAAAGAGTTGAGAAAAGTTTGTTACGAGAAATTAAAACGTTATGAGCTTAATTGATGTTAAGACGATGCCGTTTAGAATATGCATTTACAACTGCAGGTGGAGTAGACCCTAAAAGTGGTAAGTCCGAAAAACTTGTAGTCATAAAAAAATAGAGAATTTATATTTCGCTGGAGAGATCCTAGATTTACATGGAGAAATTGGTGGATATAATTTAATGGTAGCATGGTTTACTGGGCATGGTTGTAGCAGATGCTATTAAAGAGAAAAGTATGGAATAGAATAATAGAAATGCACTAATAGAGATATTAGAAGTCTCTATTAGTGTTATTTTTATTTACTTTTTATTAGAAGCAATAGTATAATAGTTTTATTGAAAACTGAAGATGAAAGGTAGACGAAAAGTGAAAAACATTTTAAAAAGATATTGGCAACATTACTTATTGTCCTAGTTGTTGCATTTGGTTTTGTTGAAATTATTTCTATAACTTTGGATTAAATCCAAAAAGTTGATAAAAAGTGGTATAGTAAATCAAGATAGTGATGGTAGTAAAGAAGATAAAAACAGCGATAAACAAGTGGTTTGATGAGACAAAAGCAAGTTACAGAAATGGAGTCTGTTACCAAGAACAAGCTGGTAGGTTATAAGTTTGTTAATCCCTGATGCTAAGAAGTGGATCTTTGTAGTTCACGGATATACTAGTGATGCTAAGAAAATGGCTAAACTATATTAAGAAAATTCTACGATATGGGATATAGTGTTTTTGCCCCAGACTTTAATTGCCCATGGTAATAGTGAAGGGTGATTTTTATCTCAATGGGTGGCTATGATTCTGATGACCTAGTTAATTGGGTGAAGAAAATATCAGCTGAAAATAATAATGCTGATACAGCGTTATTTGGAATTAGTATGGGAGCTGCTACTGTAATGAATGCAGTAGGTAAAAACTTACCATCAAATGTAAAAACTTTTATAGAAGATAGTGGATATGTAAATTTGAAAGTAGAGTTTACTTATCAATTGAAAAAATTATTTAATTTACCAAGTTTCCCAGTTATCCCAGCAGCGAATACAGTAACAAAAATACGTGCAGGATACTTTTTTGGTGATGTAGATGCTACAAAAGCACTGAAAGAAACAAAATTACCTGCCTTAGTATTGCATGGTGAAGAAGATGGTTTTGTTCCTTTAGAACACGGTAAACAAGCTTATGATTTAATAACTTCAGAAAAAGAATTCCATAGTTTTCCTGGCATGAAGCATGTTCAAGCTGAAAGAAAATATAGAGAGCAGTATTGGAAAGATTGTAGGAGAATTTTTTAAAGAAACATTTTTGAATAATAGAGAGACGATTGATAAATTTATCAATCGTCTTTTAGTTATGAAAAAGATTTAGAATTTGAGATTTTCCGTTATAACATATATATAGTTATTCCCCTACAACAACTAGTTCTTTGTTAAGTTTGTTTAAAACTTCACAACCATCTTCTGTAACAAGAACTAAGTCTTCAATACGAACACCGAATTCTCCTGGAAGATAGATACCTGGTTCAATAGAGAAAATCATTCCAGGTTCACATTTAGTTTCGTTAACACTTGAAATATCTCCGTACTCGTGACATTCAAGACCGATGTGGTGACCTGTACGGTGTGTGAAGAACTCACCATATCCTTTTTTTCAGTGATGTAGTCACGACAAGCTGCATCTATATCGCAGAATCTAACACCTGGTTTAACTAGAGCAACACCACGTTTTTGTGCTTCTAATACTGTTTCGAATACTTCGCGAGCTTTTTCGCTTGGTTGTTTCCAAAATACAGTACGTGTCATATCAGAGCAGTAGTTATCTTTAATTCCCCCCATATCGATGATGATTGAATCGCCAGGTTTTAGATATCTATCTCCAACTGTTCCGTGAGGATTAGCTCCGTTAGCACCATATCCGATGATTGGATCAAATGATAGTCCTTCAACCCCTAAATCTTCGTGGATTTCAAGTAGATCTTTTACAATATCTTTTTCAGATTTTTCAGCAGAAATACTATTGATAACTCGTTGACAAGCTTCGTCGTTTAGAAGAGAAGCGCGACGCATAAGTTCTTTTTCTTCTTCATCTTTAATCATACGAACGCGGTCAACGATTTGAGATACATCGACGAATTTACTTTCTGGTAGATAATCCATAAGTGGTAGTAAAAATCTAGCTGGAAGAACTTTATCAATTCCAACTACTGAACCATTAGGAATAGATTTTGATAGAATTTCTATAGGTTTATCAGTATCAGAATAAACTACTTTTTCTAAACCTAAATCTTTTATCCAGTGGGAATAAAGCGTTGATGAAAAGTTTATGATTTCCCATTTTCATCAAGAAGTACTGCATAAAATCTTTTCACCTGGATGTTCTAGGTGCCCTGTTAAATAGAAGATTGAATAAGGGTCGCTAATAAGAGCTTGATTAATCCCTTGTTCTTTCATTTTTAGATAAAAATTTTATTAGTTCTTGAAAGTTTCATATTATACAACTCCTTTAAAAATATTATGAACTTTAATATAATTATAGCATTTACAATAATTAAATACAATAGTGATTATAAGAATATCTGTAACGTTTTCTAGAAAATAGTTGAATGATAAAATATGTTGTGATATAATAAAGAAAAAAATGGTGGTTAACCACTAAAGAAAGAAGGGGTTTTTATGTCAGAAGTAGCGGTTAAAAAAGGTAAACCGTGGAGTTTTCTATATGAGTTCAATTACGTTCGCTTTTCGAACGATGTGCTTATTATTCTTCTAAATGGCTGATTATTATTTATGTTACAGCAGCTGTGATTTCTGGAGGAATGGGCGAAAGTGGTCTTGGGCTTTAGGTAAAGTTGAAGGTGCAGCAATGCAATCGAACTTAGTAGCATTTACTTATCTTGCGCCAGTATTATTAGGTTTTATAGCTGATAAGTTGATAGGGGCCAGATATCTAATTCCGGTTGGTCTTGTATTGATGGGATTAGGATATGGTTATGCAGGATTTGTAGGTTCACACTCTTCACTGTGGATAATGATTATTTTAGTTTCTATTGGAACTGGATTTTTCAAAGGTAATCTGCAAGCGGTAGTAGGACGAATTGTTTGAGGGAGATCAAAAACGTAAAGATGATGCTTTTCTCAACAATGTATTCATTTATTAATATAGGGATCTTTCGTTGGTACTACATGCAGTAGGGGTTTTATATGTTAAAACTTGCTACAGCAAGTTCAAACGGATACTTACAATGCTTTTCAAAAATAGCTGGATTACTTTGTATTATAGGTGCAATCTGGTTCGTTTTAGGTTATAAATCTTTAGGTGAAGTAGGTAAACGTCCTTTTGCTGAAGGTGAAGAAAAACACGAAACTAAAGTTAAAGTAAATCGTTCATTAGAAAAATATGAAGTTCGTCGTGTATATTCTATCGTAATCATTTCATTACTATCAGTTATTTTCTGGACATTCTGGTATTTAACTTATGTAATTTTATATGATTACATGCCAAAATTTGTTGATGATAAATTAGGTACATTTACAGTACCAACATCTTGGTTAGATTCTCTTAATGCTTTTGCTTGTATAGCTTTAGGTCCAATCTTAGGAGCTTTATGGTACAAACTTGCTAATCGTCCACAAGGAGACTGGAGTTTATACAAAAAAGCATCAATCGCGTTATTCCTTCTTGGAGCAACATTTGGTGTTCTAGCATTAACTGAAGTTAGCCGTGGAGTAGGAGCTCCTGAAACTCAAAAAGCTAGTATTCTTTGGGTAGTGTTATTCTTTGTTGTATTAAGTGTAGCTGAGATGTTCTTCTCTCCACTTGGAGCTTCATTCGTATCTAAATATGCTCCAAAACACATCTTATCAATTATGATGGCTGTTTGGATTGTTGCAACATTGGGTGCTGCAAAAGGATATGGACTTTCTTATATGCAGCTGTGGCGGAAGTACCTATTATCAAACTTTCACTAGGTATTGGTGTTGTTTGTGTAGTTGTAGCTCTTTTAGTATTCGTATTTGAGAAAAAATTAGCTAGCTTAGTTGAACTACGTGAAGGTGAAACACTAGTAGAAGATTAATGTAATATAAAAAAATAAGTAGAAATTTTATTTCTACTTATTTTTTTATAGTCTGATAAATATTTTATAAAATATAATCATGTACATAACGATATAAATATGTTTTAATTTAATAATATTATATTGAAGAGATTAGTGAAATTATATTTTTATTTATTGTAGTATAACTAAATGTACTAAAAAAATATCTTTATTTATATTGAATAGTAAAATATAAAATTTTTATCTTTTTATTAATAATGAAAAAAATATAGATTTTATGTATAAAATTAAAATTGTAAGAAAAAAATTGCACATAGGAGGTGTCATTATGGCAGAATTAAGAACATTATATCCTGCTATTAAAGAGAATTTTCTAAAAATGTTGAAAAGTTGATGATACGCATACAATTTATTATGAAGAAAGTGGTAATCCTGATGGAGTACCAGTAGTATTTCTTTACATGGAGGTCCTGGATGTGGAACTGCACCGAGTTGTAGACAATACTTTGATCCCTGAGTTTTATCGTATAATATTATTTGATCAACGTGGAAGTGGAAAATCTACACCTCACGCATGTTTAGAAAATAATGATACTTGGCATATTATTGAAGATATTGAAAAAATTAGAGAAGATTTAAATATTGATAAATGGCTAGTATTCGGTGGAAGTTGGGGTTCTACTTTATCGCTTTGCTATGCTATTAAACATCCTGAACGAGTTTTAGGATTGGTATTACGTGGTATTTTCTTAGGAAGAAGAGAAGATATTGTATGGATTTATGAAAAAGGTGGAGCAAGTAATATCCATCCAGAATCATTTGAAAGATATGAAAGTATAATTCCTAAAGAAGAACGTCATGATATGATTCGTGCTTATTATAAACGTTTAACAAGTGAAGATAGAGAAACGAGAGAAGTAGCAGCAAAAGAATGGAGTATGTGGGAAGGAAGCTTAGTAACATTATATCCAGATCCAAATCTAGAACAAAGTTTCGGAGAAATTAATTATGCAATCTCGATGGCAACTATTGAATGTCACTTCTGGATGAATAATATGTTCTGGGATGATGACGATTGGATTTTAAATAATATCGATGTTATCAAAGATATTCCTACTACAATAGCTCACGGTCGTTATGATGTTGACTGTCGTGCTATAGGAGCATATGAATTAAGTAAAAAATTAAATAATTGTAAATTAGATATCGTTGTATCAGGTCACTCATCAGGAGAACCTGCAATTGTAGATTCTTTAGTTAGATCAACTGATTACTTTAAAGAATTATTAAAATAATTATTTATGAATAGTGTTTAGGCTGTAGCGATGTCGAGTTATAGCCTATTCTTATACAAATTAAATATATTTAAGTCATGGATTTTAGGGAAAATTATGAGTATGACTTTGTATTAATAATGAAAAACGCTTTATTATATGATAAAATAATAAGTGTGATAGATTAAATAAATGTAGTAAAAATCTTAAGTGCTATATTTTAATTAAAAAGTTACAGAAATATCAAAAAACAAATAACAAAGGAGTAAGGAAAATGGCAGTAAAAGACAGAATAGCTCAATTAAGAGTATTAATGGAAAAAAATGGAATCGATGTTTATATGGTTCCAACAGCTGATTTTCATAACAGTGAATATGTAGGGGAACATTTCAAAGCTCGTGCGTTCATGAGTGGATTTACAGGTTCTGCTGGGACTTTAGTAGTTACAAAAGATTTTGCAGGATTATGGACAGATGGTCGATATTTCTTACAAGGTGCTAAACAATTAGAAGGAACTGGAATTGAGTTGCAAAAAATGCGCGAACCAGGTGTTCCTACTATTGCAGAATTTATCACTGAAAACACACCGGAAAATGGTGTATTAGGATTTGATGGTCGTGTTGTAACTTTTGGTGAAGGTAAAGACTTAGCTACTAAATTAAAACGTAAAAATGCTACTGTAAAATATGAAGTAGATTTAGTAGATGAAATTTGGACAGATCGTCCACCGTTATCAGAAGCACCTGCTTTCTATTTAAACTTAGAACGTGCTGGGGAATCTGTTGCTAGTAAACTTGAAAGAGTACGTAAAGAAATGAGTGAAGTTGGAGCAAACATCCACGTTATTACTACTCTTGACGATATTGGTTGGTTATTAAATATCCGCGGTATGGATGTAGATTTCTTCCCGTTATTACTAAGTTATGCTGTTGTTTATGAAGATAAAGTAGACTTTATATGTTGATGAGAAAAATTATCTGATGAAATTAAAACAACACTTTAGCTGAAAAATAATGTTGACATTAAACCATATAATGATGTATATGCAGATGTGAAGAAAATTCTCAGGAAACGATGTAGTTTTAGTTGATCCCAGGATGCTCTAAACTATGCTGTATTTAACAATATTCCAAAAAGAAATAACATTAGTAGAGACGTAGAAATCCTACAATTCTTAATGAAAGCTATTAAAAAAATGAAGTTGAATTACAACATACTATTAAAGCTCATGTAAAAAGATGGTATAGCTCATACTAAATTTATCTATTGGTTAAAAACAATTAGTTAAAACAAGGGTATTAGTGAGCAAGAAGATGAACTTTCAGCATCTGATAAACTTGTAGAATTTCAGAAAGAGAACAAGGTGGATTTATTTGTCCAAGTTTTGCGCCAATTTGTGGGACATGCGGAAAAATGGAGCAATAGTACATTATTCTTCTTCTAAAAGAAACATCTATTCCATTACGTACAGGTACTTTCTTCCTTAACTGATACAGGTGCTCACTATGAAGAAGGATCAACTGATATCACTCGTACAACAGCAATGGGAGAAGTTAGTGATAGATTAAAAACGCGATTATACAAGAGTACTTCAATGTCACTTTACGTTTATCAAGACTTAAATTTATGGAAGGGATGTCTGGAGCAAACGTAGACTTATTTGCTCGTGCACCATTAATGGTATGATTATGAAAAACTTTAATCACGGAACAGGACACGGTGTTGGTTACTTTAGGAAATATTCACGAAGGTCCCTCAAGGTATTCACTGGGGAATTTATCGTGCATCAGAACCATTTAAACATGGTATGACTATGACTAATGAACCAGGATTATATATTTCAGGTTCTCATGGTATTCGTTTAGAAAATGAACTTTAATCATTAGAAATACTGTAAAAAAATGAATACGGTCAATTTATGGAATTTGAAGTAATGACTTTTCGTACCTTGGGATTTAGAAGCTATTGATGTATCTATTCTTACAAGTGAAGATAAATATGAATTAAATAATTATCATAAAAAAAGTATTTGAAGTTTTAGCTCCACACTTTTGAAGGTGAAGAATTAGAATGGCTAAAACAAGCTACTAGAGAAGTATAATTTTAACAGAAGGTTTCAAGTTTTCTTGGAACCTTCTACTAATAATTTGTAAAAAAAGTGATATAATATATATAATTGAAATAAATGAAATGTTTATTTTAAAATTTTTGAATGAAAATCGAGGTAGAACATATGGATTTAAATACACAATTAAAAAAATATGCACAACTTATAGCGAAAGTTGGATTAAATATTCAGAAAGACCAACCGGTATTAATACGAGCAAGTACAGAAACACGTGACTTCGTAGCTAAAGTGGTAGAAGCTTGTTATGAATTAGGGGCTAAAAGAGTTGCGGTAGAATGGCGTGATCAAGAGTTAACAAAATTACACTTGAATTATCAAACGGAAGAAACTCTAAGTACGGTAGGTCAATGGTACATTGACAAATATCAAGATGAGCTAGATGAAGGAGCAGCATTCTTGTCTATTATCGGTGATGATCCAGATGGATTAGCGGGAGTAGATAGTGCAAAATTAAAAGCTTCTATGGTAGGTCGTTCTAAAGCGATGCGTAACTACATGAAATCTATCATGAGTGATGAATGTCCTTGGTGTGTTGTGTCTGCTTCAACAGTTGGATGGGCGAAAAGACTATATCCTGAACTAGGTGATGAAGCAGCATACTTAAAACTTTGGGATCAAATCCTGAGTGCTTGCCGTTCAACTGGTGATGATCCAGTTGCAGATTGGGAAGAACATATTAAAGTTCTGGATGAAAAAGCTAAATTCTTACATGAAAATGAATTGGTGAAACTACATATTACAAATGATTTAGGAACAGACCTATATGTAGGGTCTTCCGAAAAATCATATTTGGCAAAGTGCTGGAAGTTATGCTAAAAAAGCTGATCGTTTTGTAGCAAATATTCCTACTGAAGAAGTATTTACAATGCCTCACAAAGATGAAACAAGTGGTATTGTATATAACGCAAAAACCTTTAAATTATGGTGGAGTATTAATTGATAATTTCTGGTTGAAATTTGAAAATGGTAAAGTAGTAGATTTCGGTGCAGAGCGTGGTTATGATGTTCTTAAGAATTTATTAGACACTGATGAAGGAGCAAGAAAAATTGGTGAAATGGCATTAGTTCCATTTGATTCTCCTATATCTAATACGAAAATATTATTCCTAGAAACATTATTTGATGAAAATGCAGCTTGTCATATTGCATTAGGAAAAGCATATCCAACATGTGTTAAAGGTGGTCCTGAAATGACTGATGAACAATTAGCAGAAGCGGGGAGCTAACGATAGTTTAGTTCACGTTGACTTTATGATAGGTGAAGCAACAACAAATATTACTGGTTACACAGAAGATGGTAAAGAAATAGCTATTTTTAAAGATGGAAACTGGGCATAGAAGTACATAATTCTAAGCTTAATATAAAAAGTATAGATTTAATAAAAATAAATACTATACTTATGATACTAAAAGAAACTGGTTGGGGACTACTTGATTAGGAGTGATTTCTTATAGAAATCATGATTTAAGGTAGTCCTCGAAGTTTTTTTATAAGGTTTATCTTATAAAATCTAAAAATGAATTTAAAATATTATTGTAGATTTTATTTATGAAAAAGTAAATAAATATGTGATAATAGATTGTACTAATATTTAGGGGTGATTAAATGCGTTTGGATAAATTTTTTTAAAAGTATCAAGAATTATTAAGAGAAGAACAGTTGCTAATGAAATATCGTCAGAGGGACATATAGCTATTAACGGTAAGAAGGCAAAACCATCTAGCACTTTAAAAATAGGGGATAAAATTACTATTTATTTTGCAAAAAAAGAGGTTGTGTATGAAGTGTTAGAGTTTAAAAGACAGTACTAAAAAAAGAAGATGCGACAAAAATGTTTCAAAAATTCTTTCAGAAAAAAATTAAGAGAAGTAGAAAATGAGAGAACAGAATAGTCAGTTTAAAAAAAGATGTGTTAAAAAGCTAAAAGCTAAAATATAGAAAACGTCGTAAATTTATTATTTTAGTAATTATGACTTTTAGCATTATCTGTGACGTTGTTGCAAAACTTTTTTTTATATGCGTGATAAGAAACAAATTAATTCACAATTAGCAGAGCAGAATAAAAACGATTGAAAAATCTAGATAAAGAGAAAACAAGGTTAATGAACTTGTAATAGATAAATTAAAGAGATCCTTATTTTTATTACTGACTTAGTAAGACAAGAATATGGTCTAAGCTATCAAGGAGAACTGATCTTTTAATATTCCATTGCAGGAAAAACTTTTTTACAGGCAGCAATAAAATCTATTATGGATGGTAATTTGGAAAAAAATCGAAGATAATAATGGTCGAATCGATGATAGTAAAAATCCCAGAATTAGCTAAAAAGATGATAAGAAAATCAACTAAAAAAAGAATGATGAAAACGTCAACGGATAAAAAAGCTAGGATAACAAAAAAACTAGCGATAAAAAAAAACTGATGATAACTTCGATGAAAAATGAAAACATGAGAAAGATGAAAAACTCAGACTCAAAGAGCAACTAATAAAAATTCAAACACTAATAATCAAAGAAGTAACAGGGGTTAAGACCTTGTTACTTTTTTTATTTTTTTATACTAAGGTGATAATGTAAAAAAATATATTATAAAAAAATACTTTCTATAGTTAATAGAATGAATAATTGTTATATATAACGTATAGACATCTGAAGATTATTTTTTTGTAGTATTTAATTCAATATATTTAAGTATAAATATTTGTTAAAAAAAGTTACTAAAATGTTAATATATAGATAACAAATTTAATGATACATAAATCGGAGGAAATTATGAATAAATATCAAGGGGATGCATTGCATACTGATCTTTATCAAATTAATATGGGCTATGCGTATTTCAAAGATGGAATACACGAAAGAAAAGTCGTATTTTGATGTGTATTTTAGAAAAATACCATTTGGTGGAGGGTATGCAGTATTCGCTGGACTTGCCAAAATTATCGATTATGTGAACTCGTTTGAATTCTCTGAATCAGATATAGATTTTTTTACGTGAATTAGGTTATGCAGAGGATTATTTAGATTACTTAAGTAAAGATGAAATTCACTGGAAATATACGTTGTGTAAAAGAAGGAGAGATTGTTTTTCGGAATGAACCTCTTTCTAAGAATTGAGGCACCGCTAATTCAAGCTCAAATTATGGAAACTGCAATATTAAATATAGTCAACTATCAAATACTTAATAGCGACAAAAAGCTGCAAGAATTAAAGCACTTATGTCCAGATGAAGTTTGTATGGAATTCGGAACACGTCGTGCTCATGAATTTGATGCAGCGATATGGGGGACTCGAGCTTCTGTAATCGGTGGATTTGAAGCAACAAGTAATGTAAAAGCAGCAAAACTATTTAATATTCCATGTAGTGGAACGCATGCTCATTCATTCGTTCAAGCATATGAGGATGAAGAAATTGCATTTCAAGAAATATGCAGCTGCTCATAAAGATTGTTATTTCTTAGTTGATACATATGATACATTACGTTCAGGGAATTCCTACAGCAATCAAAGTAGCAGATGAACTAAAAGATGAAATTAACTTCTTAGGTGTTAGATTAGATTCAGGAGATATCGCTTATCTTTCGAAAAGCAGCTAGAAAAATGTTAGATGAAGCAGGATATCCCGAATGCTAAAAAAATAGTAGCTTCTAATGACTTTAGATGAAGATACAATTACTCACTTAAAACAACAAGGTGCTAGAATTGATGCATGGGGTGTAGGGAACTAAACTTATAACTGCTTATGATAATCCTGCATTAGGTGCAGTGTATAAACTTGCATGTTTAGAAAGATGCTATGGCAAAGATGATAGATAGACTAAAAGTTTCTAGAAAACCCAGGTAAATTAACTATTCCCAGGTATTAAAAAAAGTTTATAGAATAATAAACAAAGATACAGGAATGGCGGCAGGAGACTATATCGCATTAGAAAAAGAAGATGTAAAGTGCAGAGCCAAGTATAAAATTATTCCACCCGACGCATACGTATTTAGAAAAAGAAGTTAAAAACTTTTGAGGTACGTGATTTGCAAGTTGATATTTTTCATAGATGGTAAACAAGTGTATGATGTTCCAACTGTTCAAGAAAGTGCGCAGTATTTTTAAAGAAAATAAAAAAACTACTATGGAATGAATACCTACGTTTATTAAATCCCCGAATTTTTATCCAGTGGATTTAAGTACAGCATGTTGGGAAAAATAGAAATACAATATTGAAAAAGTAACAAAAAAATCTAATTAATAGGTGAAATTATGACATTACAACAAGAAGTAATAGCAAAAATTAAGATGCAAGGCTGAAATCAATGTTGATGAAGAAATTAGATTAACTATAAACTTTTTTAAAAAGACTATATTAAGAAAAAAATAGTTTTTGTAAAGAAAGTCTAGTATTAGGTATTTCTGGTGGTCAAGATTCAACTTTATGCGGTAAGTTATGTCAAATGGCTGTAGATGAATTAAAAGAAGAAACTGGAAAAGAGTATTCTTTTATAGCAGTAAGATTGCCTTATGGCGAACAATTCGATGAAGCAGATTGTAATGATGCCTTAGAATTTATTAAGCCAGATAAAGTTTATACTGTTAATATTAAAGATGCTGTGGATGCTAGTGTTAATTCATTAAAAATAGCAGGAGTAGAAATTACGGATTTTGCTAAAGGAAATGAAAAAGCAAGAGAAAGAATGAAGGCTCAATACTCAATTGCTACAATGAATAAAGGACTAGTTGTAGGTACAGATCATGCTGCAGAGGCGATAACAGGATTTTTCACAAAACATGGTGATGGTGGCGCGGATATTATGCCGCTATATCGATTAAATAAAAGACAAGGTAAGGCAATATTAAAAGCTTTAGATTGTCCAGAACACTTATATTTGAAAAAACCAACTGCAGATTTAGAAGAAGATAGACCTGCGTTAGAAGATGAAGTAGCTCTAGGTGTTACATATGATAATATAGATGATTATTTAGAAGGTAAGGTTGTACCGGATGAAATAAGAGAAGTAATAGAAGGGCACTATATAAAATCTGAACATAAAGCGTAATCTACCAGTTACAGTATTTGATTTTTTTATAATATATAGAAGAAAAATAAAATATAGAAGAGGGTACTAGAGTATAATAGTATAGTATCCTCTTCTATATACATTAATAGATATAAAATAAAATAATAAGAAAAATACAAAAAAACATGTTGACATAATAATATGAAGATGATAGAATAATAAAAGTCTTCTTAAAGGCAATCTCTAAATTTTAAATATTAAGAAAAAAAGTTTTTTAAAAAACTTGACATGATTAATAGTTAATGATAGAATAATAAAAAGTCTTCTGATAGAAGACGAACAATAAAACATTTCAAAAATAACAAAATGTTAAGATATTAGAAAAAAACTTCTTGACAAAAGAACAAAAAGAAATGTTAAAAATAAAAAAAGTCTCTAAAAGAAAAAAGACAAGGTCATTCACATTAGTAAAAGTAAACGGTTAAAAAGTTTTTAAAAAAATGCAAAAACTTCTTGACAAAAAAACTTAAATGAATGATAGAAATAGTAAAAGTCTTCTGATGAAGACGAAAAAAACATTTTTTTTAAAAAAAGTTTTAAAAAAAGACTTGACAAAAGAAATTTTAAAAAAATGTTAAAATATAAAAAGTTGTTAATCGCAACAATTTGAACATTGAAAACTAAAACGAATTAAGTCAACGTTAATTCCAAAAAGGACAGTTTTTAAAAAAAGAAACTATAAAACTTTTTTAATGAGCTAATCAAGCTAACAAATTTATTTGGAGAGTTTGATCCTGGCTCAGGACGAACGCTGGCGGCGTGCCTAATACATGCAAGTCGAGCGAAGTTTTTCTGGTGCTTGCACTAGAAAAACTTAGCGGCGAACGGGTGAGTAACACGTAAAGAACCTGCCTCATAGACTGGGACAACTATTGGAAACGATAGCTAATACCGGATAACAGCATTAACTGCATGGTTGATGTTTGAAAAGTTGGTTTATGCTAACACTATGAGATGGCTTTTGCGGTGCATTAGCTAGTTGGTGGGGTAAAGGCCTACCAAGGCGACGATGCATAGCCGACCTGAGAGGGTGATCGGCCACACTGGGACTGAGACACGGCCCAGACTCCTACGGGAGGCAGCAGTAGGGAATCTTCCGCAATGGGCGAAAGCCTGACGGAGCAACGCCGCGTGAGTGAAGAAGGATTTCGGTTCGTAAAGCTCTGTTGTTAGGGAAGAATGATTGTGTAGTAACTATACACAGTAGAGACGGTACCTAACCAGAAAGCCACGGCTAACTACGTGCCAGCAGCCGCGGTAATACGTAGGTGGCAAGCGTTGTCCGGAATTATTGGGCGTAAAGCGCGCAGGTGGTTTAATAAGTCTGATGTGAAAGCCCACGGCTCAACCGTGGAGGGTCATTGGAAACTGTTAAACTTGAGTGCAGGAGAGAAAAGTGGAATTCCTAGTGTAGCGGTGAAATGCGTAGAGATTAGGAGGAACACCAGTGGCGAAGGCGGCTTTTTTTGGCCTGTAACTGACACTGAGGCGCGAAAGCGTGGGGAGCAAACAGGATTAGATACCCTGGTAGTCCACGCCGTAAACGATGAGTGCTAAGTGTTGGTCTCATAAGAGATCAGTGCTGCAGCTAACGCATTAAGCACTCCGCCTGGGGAGTACGACCGCAAGGTTGAAACTCAAAGGAATTGACGGGGACCCGCACAAGCGGTGGAGCATGTGGTTTAATTCGAAGCAACGCGAAGAACCTTACCAAGTCTTGACATACTGTGAGGACACAAGAGATTGTGTTGTTCTGACCTTTGGTTAGACACAGATACAGGTGGTGCATGGTTGTCGTCAGCTCGTGTCGTGAGATGTTGGGTTAAGTCCCGCAACGAGCGCAACCCTTATATCTAGTTGCCAGCAGTAAGATGGGGACTCTAGATAGACTGCCAGTGATAAACTGGAGGAAGGTGGGGATGACGTCAAATCATCATGCCCCTTATGACTTGGGCTACACACGTGCTACAATGGATAGGAACAAAGAGAAGCGAGCTCGCGAGAGTAAGCAAACCTCACAAAACTATTCTCAGTTCGGATTGTAGTCTGCAACTCGACTACATGAAGCTGGAATCGCTAGTAATCGCGAATCAGAATGTCGCGGTGAATACGTTCCCGGGTCTTGTACACACCGCCCGTCACACCACGAGAGTTTGTAACACCCGAAGACGGTGGCCTAACCTTTTAGGAGGGAGCCGGTCACGGTGGGACAGATGATTGGGGTGAAGTCGTAACAAGGTAGCCGTATCGGAAGGTGCGGCTGGATCACCTCCTTTCTAAGGATAAGGAATACGTTGATAATTCGTTTAGTTTTGAGTGTTCAAGTAATACTCAAGCACAATGAAAACTGAATATATATATTAGATCAAAAATAATTTTCTATAAAGTAAAAGAAACAGATTTACAAAAACCGAGAAAAAAGTAAGTAAGTTGTAAAAACTTATTCACAAAGAGTTCAAGGAAAAGAACGAAGCGTAAAAGCTACACACGATTAAGTAGTAAAGGGCGCACGGAGGATGCCTTGGCACTAGGAGCCGAAGAAGGACGTGACAAACGACGAAATGCTACGGGGAGCTGTAAGTAAGCAAAAGAGCCGTAGATATCCGAATGGGGGAACCCACCGCTTTTAAAAGGGCGGTACGCGAAAGCGAGGTAACGCAGGGAACTGAAACATCTAAGTACCTGCAGGAAGAGAAAGAAAAATCGATTTTCTGAGTAGCGGCGAGCGAAAAGGAAAGAGCCCAAACCAATGTGCTTGCATATTGGGGTTGTAGGACTCTCAACAAAGCGTATGACGAAAGTATAGTAGAACTAGCTGGAAAGTTAGACCGTAGAAGGTAAAAGTCCTGTATACGAAATGCTAAGTTGGCGCGAGAGAGCACCTGAGTACGGCGGAACACGAGGAATTCCGTCGGAATCTACCAGGACCATCTGGTAAGGCTAAATACTACCTAGTGACCGATAGTGAACCAGTACCGTGAGGGAAAGGTGAAAAGAACCCCGGGAGGGGAGTGAAAGAGAACCTGAAACCGTGTGCTTACAAGTAGTCAGAGCCCCTTTGAGGGTGATGGCGTGCCTTTTGTAGAATGAACCGGCGAGTTACTTTATCATGCGAGGTTAAGTGGAAGACATGGAGCCGAAGCGAAAGCGAGTCTTAATAGGGCGAAATAGTATGATGGAGTAGACCCGAAACCAAGTGATCTACCCATGGCCAGGTTGAAGTTTAGGT